>PVMS01053556.1_pt1 | contig 18052 bp, 14 predicted proteins | sample 1853461 | NCBI WGS metagenome assembly PVMS01 (sample SAMN08582032, study PRJNA380276) | Marine sediment metagenome, whole genome shotgun sequencing project. | isolation source: ocean sediment barecode stripped | collected 2017 | reverse complement strand
CTTGCCCCAGATAATTTTCTTTGCTGAATGGCAAATGGAATGCTCATCATGAAAGCTAATAAGGTCCAGTAGATCTTACCAATTATTATGCTTTCATGATGAGCAGTTTCATAGTTTACCATATATACACCTATAATTAACAAAGAAACATATCTTATAATTATATGTTTTACTGTTGAAAATGTACTTGCCCCAGATAATTTTCTTTGCTGAATGGCAAATGGAATGCTCAGACCCACTATAAAAAGAAACAATGGAAAAATAATATCTGAAAACCCCATATAATCTTCTGTAGCAGAGGCATGTTTTAACCATTTTGGAATTTCCGTCAATGACCAGAAATCATTTACCCATATCATTAAAACCATAGTCAATGCTCTAAGGATATCTATGGATGCAATTCTTGTTTTTTTCATTTGGTTAAAATTATAATTAGTTGATTGAACAGAAAATTAAAAGTTAACTCAAAAAAACTGAATTCAACTTTTAATATGTTATTGTTTCAGAATCTTTAATGTTAAAGGTTTCTCTAACAGTATTCTTGCAATATACAAACCTGTAGGTAGGTTTTCAAGGTTTAACTGTACTTTTCCTGATACAACATTATAAGTCCTTCTTGATATTAATTGAGAAAGATTATTATACAAAACAATGGTTACCTCATTCTGAGAAAAAGGCAACGTTATTTCAAAGATTCCATTGGTTGGATTTGGATAGCCAATAACAGCATCAAACAATTCAATACTTTTTGAGAACACACCCTCACAAGCCACATCAGTTGTAACTTCAAGAAAATCACCGTGCTTTATAGGAATTGAAAAGAAGGGAGATGATGTTTCTAAAACTTTGATACTATTAATAAATACCTGAAAAGGTGCGGTTCCTTGTGTAATTTCAATCGAAACATTATCACCTGTTATACTGGCTTTCCCTGAAACTACTATTCCTTCATCAATTTCTATGGTATAGCATTGTTCATAATCCTCACCCGTAACAAATACACAAAATGTGTAGGATCCCGGACTTAGATTATCAAGCGGTAGACTATTGGTGAAATTATATTTAGTTTCATTGATAATAGTATAATAGTCATGTTCTTCATTAGCAGTAATTAAAATTTGTCCATTGTTCTTTTCCGGACAGGTTTCGCTTATTGTTGTAACAATAAAATTATCCGAAGGTAATGTAAAAATTGTGCAGCCAAAAGCATCGACTAAAGTCCCCAAAGGTGTATTTGGGCATAGATCAACTGAATTAACAACTCCATCTTTATCATCATCGTCACTAATTATAAGTATTCCGCATATTTCAATCTGCCAATTTTGAATACTTCCAAGATCTTCTGCCTGACTGTCCACTACTTTTAATTTCCATTCTCCATATGATTCTTCATCATTAAAAACCGACAAATTTCCAACAGGTCTGAATATGCCAGTAAAAGGAGCCGTGCCGCTATTTATTTCAGCTGAAGCTTCATCATCAAAAATCGTATTTGAATAATTATCTCCATCTTCATTGGAATCTAGTATTGACAAAATTACAGTTTTCCCAGAAGGTCCAATCAATCCTAGACTTAAATCACCCACCCATGGATGGGTAATATTAACTGAAACATTTACATCTGTTATCAATTTATTTTCGGTAATATTAATTACTGAATCAACCCCTGAAGTATTATTATCCGGAATATTAAGTGGCGTGTCAGTAGCATTGTTGGTGTCGCAGATTTCATCTGCAGTAGTAAAATTAAATATGGTGGAAAAGCTGCTTTCTCCACACTCATTTATTGATTTTACTCTCCAATAATAGGTGGAGTTAAATTGTAATAACTGAGAATTGTAAAAATTAATATTTACTGTTGACTCCTCCAATATATCTCCAAAGCCAATGTCTGTAGCGATTTGAATAGTATAGGATTGTGCATTTATATCGGTATCCCAATTTAAAGTATATGGCTTCAATACTCCAACAATATTATTTTCCGGAAAGGTTAAATTAGGTGAATTTACTATTGCTGAATAAACGTCTAAGTTTATTATTGTGTTTTTTACAGTTGATGCTGATGTTCCTGTAACTGTAATATTGTAATTTTCGATATCATCATTTTCAATATTACTTATAGTCATTTCAACAATCGTGTTGTCTATCGTTGCTGAGACTGGATTAAAGGTTATTGTTGATCCAACGGGTTCGCCTGTTGCTGAAAAAGTTGTTTCCTCATTAAATCCTAAAAAAGTATTATATGTTAAAGTAAATACCGCATTATCAGGAATGCAAACCGTTTGGTTACTAACATCAAAATTCATTATAAATTCTGAAGCTTGAATAACAATCTCCGCCGAATTCAGCGCATAAAAAATATTTCCAACGCTTTCTACTTTTAATCTTCCCAAAGAAGTTGAATTATTTGGAGCAACAATCTCATAAGACCCTGTATTTTCAACATTTGAAGCTAAAGTTATTGGGTATGTCAGGCCTCCATCAACGGACATTAATATATTTACGAAAGAACAGTTGACCGGAGCTATATTTGTGTTCGCAACATCCCAGACAATCGTTTGTGCTGTACCTGCATCCCATGTTTCAGTCGATGTTTGTGATGTTAACTGAAAAGGGCCAGCGTTCACATCAAAATTTACAGTGGTTTCTTCACTTGCTGTTTGACCTGCACCTATTGCGGATCCATCAATAATAATTACTTTATTATCTCTCACATTTACGCCAAATCTCATGGTTCTTTCAACGGAAGGTATTACTTCCCATGTTGATGCTAAATTTCCAGCTATTACGGTATTCAAATTCGGAAAATAACGTTTTGATGCATTTTCTGGGGCGACAGATCTAAATGCCGGACCACCTGTAGAAGTTGATACCAGAGGCCCTGAAGTGATTTCAATATCCAATTGTTCCCAGGTATAAGTTAAATCATCTCCGTCAATATCTGAAGCCGTTACATCTAATACAAAAGGGGTAGAAATTGGGATTGTATAATTGGGTACAGCTTCTAAAACCGGAACATTATTTCCTGTTGAAGTTAATTGGGCACAATTACTGTTGCCTAGTTTTATATTGGCCCATATTTCTCTGATACTGACCAGATGAAAATAAGAATCACTATTGGATTGTACATTTTCCGGAGCACAAAGTCCCGCATAAGCCATAATAGTTGAACCGCTCCCGGGTTCTACTGCCGTGGCATCATTTCGATTCCCATCTCCACAATTACCCGCAGCACTATTAAAGGTATGGTGTGCTCCAAATTGATGGCCCATTTCATGCACAACATAATCAATGGCATAAGAATCTTCTATCGGGTTATTTACACCGGTAATTCCTCTTGCTTTGCTACCCGATATACAGGGTGAATTCAACTGTGCCAATCCGCCTCCTTTCGTACTAAAAGTATGACCAATATCGTAATTGGCAGATCCAATGATTGCATTGATAATGGTTTGACTTTCATCTATTAAAATACTCCCATCATCATTTGTCATCCCATCAGTATCAGGGTCTAAAAAAATAATTTGGTCATTCTCCTCAACCAGTTCCATTGTTAATGCAACATCCCTTTCAAAAATAGCATTGACAATGGTCATCGTTGCAGCTACAGCTGATAAAACAGCTATCTTTTTTTCTTCATCACTGGCCTGATCGCTAATCCCTTGTCTTGATAAATGGTATTGAGAATATTCTCCTGTTGTTGCAACAGCCAATCTAAAGACTCTTAACATTCCATCATTTGCATTTTCGGTTTTTGCGCTTTCATTATTTGCACTGACCTTAGCTACTTTATTTATTTCATCAAACTTACATTCAAAAGGATCCTTAAGACCTGGTAAATTTCTTTTGGCATACACCATATAGGATTCTTTGTCTTCGGTATAAGCATCAATATATTCTGATCCCTTTGAGTTATTAAATGACATTGCCTGCAATCCTAAAGGTGTTACCGAAAATCTTATTGTTGCACTTGGATTATCAATCCCTTTTCCAATATATGATCTAATAGTTGGATATTTTTTTTGAAGGTCTTCCTCCATTATTGAAGCCTCAAAAATTGTATATCTTTCTAATATTCCGTCAGCGTTTGGAAAACTTAATACGGTATTCGGTTTTCCAAGACTCCCGTTTCTTTCATCTGTATTTTTTAGTTTCTTTTTAAGTAGGTCCAGATTTAAATGAAATATTTCAAATTTCTCCGGGATAGTCCTTCTTTCAATTTTTTCAGGCAAGTTTTCTCCAAAATTTCTTGATTTTGACCATAACTCATCTGAATTTTGAGCTGAGATCGCAAAAATCAAAAAAAAGCTGAAAAGTATAAAAATGAGATATTTATAACTCGTCTCTTTCATCTAAAATTTTATTATTGAGGCCTTTTATAACACACAAATATAATTGATATTAATTTGTACACAATTTTAATACCATCTTTAATTATTTAATAATAACTTCAATTAAATTAAGTATTTTTACGAATTCATTGAACCAATATCACTACATAATTGAAAATTTATACCAATTTATCTAAATATACATCAAATAATAGCACTTTTGTTACCATTGGAACTTTCGATGGTGTGCACCTGGGACATCAAAAAGTTATTAAAAGCCTAATTCGTAAGGCTAAAAAACAACATGCTGATGCTGTTTTATTAACTTTTTTTCCACACCCGCGAATGGTGTTACAAAATGATCATGATATAAAGCTCATAAACACTATTGAGGAACGTATTAAATTGTTAGAAAAAACCGGATTGGAGATATTGGTAATTCATGAATTCTCTAAAGCGTTTGCCAAACAATCCGCGTTAGATTTTGTGAGAAATATCTTAGTTAATAAATTAAATATTTCTAAATTAATCATTGGCTATGACCATCATTTCGGAAAAAACAGAGAAGGTAATTTTGAACAACTAAAAGAATACGGGCATACCTATGATTTTAAAGTAAAAAAGACAGCTCAGCAAAATTTCAAAAAAATCGCGATCAGTTCAACCAAAATCAGGAAAGCCATTGAAAATGGTAATGTTGAGAAAGCAAATGACTTTTTAGGGTATTGTTTTATGTTAAGTGGTGAAGTAGTTAAAGGAAAGAACTTAGGAGAAAAAATTGGCTTTCCAACTGCTAATCTATATATAAAAGAATCTTATAAACTTATCCCCAAAACGGGTGCATATGTTGTTAAATCCGAAATAGATAATAAGCAAATTTTTGGAATGATGAATATTGGGTACAGGCCAACCGTTAGCGGAAAACACCTAACTATTGAAATTCATTTTTTTAATTTTAAAAACGATCTGTACGGGAAAAATATTCAGATTGATGTATTGCACTTTTTACGTGATGAACAAAAATTTGAATCGGTAGAAGAATTAAAAAATCAATTGTTCAAAGACAAACAAAATTCATTATTATTTATTACGAACGTTTTTTCCAGTGATTAAAATTGTAGATTTAGCATATGAGAAATAGCTGGCTGATTCTTATTGTTTTGTTTTTATCGTGTAAACCCTGTCAAAATTTAAAGTTATCAGTAAATGAGTCTGTTCTTATAAAATCCAACCATTGTCCTGAAAATAGTGAATGCACCATCGAACTTATTCCAAATAAAACAATAGCCTTTAAAAAAGATAATGCAGGAATTCTCTATCCCGAAATTTCTGAAGGAGAGAAAACACTCTTAAAATATACATTTAAAAGGAATCCGCTCGCGAATACACAGGATAGTAATTATTCTGAAATAGTTTATGCCGAATTGAATAAGACTATCTCCGAAATAACCTTTACCAATGAAGAACTTAAGAACGTAAAATTACATTTCGGCCGATTGTGTTTTTGCAAGGGTGAAACAGGGTACTTCCCAATAAAAAAAGGTACATTAAAAATTTCAAAAGATGAAAAAAAATCCTTTAACGTTGATATTGATTTTATAATAAAAGAAGTCCCACAAATAATTACACATATTAATGAATCCATTTCATTAAAGCAGATTGAAAATAATTAGTGAACAACTTCTACTGAAATTGTAATTTTTATTTGGATAGGTGAGAATCAAATGGGCATAATTTCGTCCAATCCTGACGATTATCCTGAGCTTGGGGATTAATGGAGTTTTATTATGCTCATTTCATATCAATTTCTTAAATTTGCCCTTTAATATTAAGGAGTATTCATAATGTTACAGGTAGCGTTTATTCGAGAAAACAAGGCAATTGTTTTAAAAGGTTTAGCTAAAAGAAATTTACAAAATGCAGCAGCATTAATTTCAAAAACTCTATTAGCTGATGAGGAAAGAAGAGCAATTCAAACCAAATTAGATGCTGTATTAGCTGAATCTAATAAATTATCGAAAGATATTGGCTTATTATTTAAATCAGGAGAACGTCAAAAAGCAGAGATCTTAAAACAAAAAACAATTCAGTTAAAAGATACATCGAAAAGGCTAACCGACAACCTTCAAAACAAGGCCTCAGAATTACAGGAATTATTATATCTAATTCCTAATATTCCAAATGAATTAGTCCCTGCCGGTTCTTCTGAAGAAGACAATGAAACTGTTTTTCAAGAAGGGGATATCCCTGTATTGCACAAAGGTGCTTTACCACACTGGGAGCTTGCAAAAAAATATGATATCATTGATTTTGAGCTCGGTAATAAAATTACCGGTGCCGGTTTTCCTGTTTATAAAGGAAAGGGGGCTAAATTACAAAGAGCTTTGATCAACTATTTTTTGGATAAAAATACAGAAGCAGGCTATGATGAAGTTCAAGTTCCGCTTATGGTAAATGAAGCATCCGGAATTGGTACAGGGCAGCTTCCTGATAAAGAAGGACAAATGTATCATGTTACAGGAGATAATTTGTATTTGATTCCTACAGCAGAAGTTCCGATTACCAATATTTATAGAGATGTTATTTTAAAAGAAGATGTATTTCCTATATGTAAAACCGGATATACTCCCTGTTTTAGAAGGGAAGCCGGTTCGTACGGATCACATGTTCGTGGGTTGAACAGACTCCATCAATTTGATAAGGTTGAAATTGTAAGAATTGAACATCCAAAAAATTCTTATATTGCTTTAGATGCTATGGTAATTCATGTAAAAGGAATTTTACAGGAATTGAAATTACCCTATAGAATTTTAAGATTATGCGGTGGTGATATTGGGTTTACATCAGCTTTAACGTATGACTTTGAAGTATTTTCCACAGCACAGGACAGATGGTTGGAAATTAGTTCTGTATCAAACTTTGAAACATTTCAAGCAAACCGATTGAAACTTCGATTTAAAAATAGTGAAGGTAAAAGTGAATTAGCGCACACACTGAATGGAAGTTCTTTAGCATTGCCTCGTGTTTTAGCTGGGTTATTAGAAAATTGCCAAACACCTGAAGGAATCAAAATTCCTGAAGTTTTAGTGCCTTATTGTGGTTTTGAACTTATTAATTAGCGCTTACTGTAAGCATTAACCTTTTATAGTCATTCATTTCTATCAAAGCATCAAAGTATTGATTCAATTGACCTTTTTTCATAAAATTCAGTGCTTTCTTTTTAGCCGTTTCGTATTGTTTGATTAATTGTTTCATCTGTTTAGTTTTATTGTTTTAATCATTTGTATTGACTCATTTATTTGATAAAATTTTATCGACACATATACATATAGACAATTTTCATGCCAAAATGTTACAGTGGTGAAGGCAAAATAACATGGTTTTATAAAAACTTTAACACTTGTTTGGTTATCTTTGATTCATGAAAAAGGAGTTCAAACCTTATATTTTATTCATTTTTCTATATTGTTTTTCTTTGCAATTTTATGCACAAGAACAGGGGTTGGCTTACCAATATTTTAGAAATGGTGCCTATGAAAAATCAGCTGCCGTTTTTTAAAAATTTACATCAGAAACATCCGTATAATTCAAATTATTTAAATTACCTGATTGATTGCTATCAACAATTAGAAAATTATGAAGAGGCTAGTACAGTTATATACAACCAATTGAAAAAATTCCCAAATCAAGAGTATTTATATGTTGAATTGGGGTATCTTTTTCAACTGCAGCATCTGAAAGAAGAGGCTATCCCTTTTTATGAAAAGGCACTTGAATCTATTAAAAACTCGCCAAACCTTGGGTATTTAATAGGAAAATCATTCCAGGACAATCATCTGCTTGATTATTCTTTGCGAGCATATACGAGAGGAATGGAATTAAATCCAAATGCAAATTACAATTTTCAAATAGCTCGTATTTATGGTGAAAAAGCCGACATTGCAAATATGTTTAACACCTATTTGAATATGGTTGAACAAAATGATAAATACCTGCCTACAGCTAAAAATTATATCGGAAGATTTATAAGTGATGACAAGGAATTCGAACACAATATCTCTCTTAAAAGACTCTTGATAAAACGTTCGCAAAACAACCCTAAAAATAGTTGGAATCAATTATTGAGTTGGATTTATATTCAACAAAAAGAGTATGATAAAGCATTCATTCAAGAAAAGGCTTTACACAAACGAAATTCTGGTAATTTAAAAAACATTCTTGATCTTGGAAAGATAGCCTCTAAAAACAAGGAATTCGAAACTGCTAAAAACTGTTTTAATTATATATTAGAGTTTAATCAAGATACTGAAACCATACTAATTGCTAAATTGTCCTTACTTGAAATAGCTATTGAAAACAATACTGAACCAGCGGCTGTTGAAAATCAATTTCAGCAACTATTTGCTCAATACGGCAAAAATAAAAATACTGTTGGGGTACAACTTGCTTATGCTGATTTTTTAGCATTCAAAAAAAATGAACAGGATAAATCAATTAAAGTATTAAAAGAAGCGCTTAAATTACCTGTCAACGAGTTTCAAAAAGGGTATTTAAAAATTAAATTGGCTGATATTTTGGCTTTTAACAATAGGTTTAGCAGTGCATTGATATATTATACACAAGTTCAAAACAGTTTAAAAAACCATACTATTGGGCAATCTGCAAGATTTAAAATTGCACAGACTTCTTATTTTAAAGGGGATTTTGAATGGGTACAATCTCAATTAAAAATTTTGAAAAAATCTACATCACAATTAATAGCAAACGATGCGTTGGATTTAAATCTACTAATTACTGATAATACCGTAAAAGACAGTTTAAAACTTGCTTTAAAAAAATATGCTATAGCAGACTTACTTTCCTTTCAAAACAAAAATCGACAAGCTATTGATACGTTACAGGTTTTATTATTTCAACACAAAGGGCACTCAATTGAAGACGAAGCCTTATTTAAGCAAGCCCAATTATTTGAAAAAATGCTGCAGTTTGAAAAAGCTGAAACCAATTATTTACAAATTATAAAAATAAATAAAGACGATATTTTAGTCGATGACGCCCATTATTATTTAGCTGAATTGTATTTAAATGAATTTCATAATATTGAAAAAGCCAAAGAATACTATCAAAAAATAATTTTTGATTACCCCTCAAGTATTTACTTGGTTGAAGCACGAAAAAAATTTAGAAAATTAAGAGGTGATGAAATAAACTGACTCTTTTAATCAATTTCATTTCATTGATTATTTAAACTTTAATTAAAAAATATGTATATCTATAACGTTACAATTAATATTGATGAATCTGTTCATGTCGAATGGTACAAATGGATGAGAGAAAAACACATACCTGATATGCTTTCTACAGGGAAATTCAGTAAAGCCCAAATGTGTCAGGTAATGATCAAGGAAGAAATGGGTGGAATAACATATTCCGTACAATACACTACAGATAGCATAGAAACACTTCAGGAATATTACAATGAAAATGCTGCATTATTGCAAGAGGAAGGATTGAGAATATTTAAAGATAAATTTGTTGCTTTCAGAACAGAATTGAAAGTAATTACTGAGCTATTCAGTATGAGTGCAAAAAATTAATTATATGAGCGTAAGAGCAAAAAAATACTATGGTCAACACTTTTTAAAAGATGAACAAATAGCCCAAAAAATAGCTGATAGTCTTACAGAAAAAGGATATAATGATGTGTTAGAAATCGGACCAGGAATGGGGGTTTTAACCAAATACTTACTCAAAAAAAAATTCATAACTCATGCTATTGAAATTGATCGTGAATCTGTTGAGTATTTACAGGTACACTACTTAAATTTATCCGAAAGAATTATTTCACAAGACTTCTTAAAAATGAATCTTTCTGATTATTTTAATGAAAAACAGTTCGCTATTATTGGAAATTTTCCATATAATATATCAACACAAATTGTATTCAAAACTCTTGAAAACCGAAGTCAAATACCTGAACTAACCGGGATGTTTCAAAAAGAAGTCGCTAAACGAATTGCAGAAAAAGAAGGTAGTAAAGTGTATGGAATTTTATCAGTTTTAACACAGGCATTTTATGATGTTGAATATTTATTTACCGTTCCGCCGACAGTATTCAATCCTCCTCCAAAAATTGATTCAGGAGTTATTAGATTGACAAGAAAAAAAAATTATATCTTGACTGTTGATGAAAAATTATTTTATCGGGTAGTAAAAACGGCTTTTAATCAACGAAGAAAAACACTTCGTAATAGTTTAAAAACGATGAATCTATCGGATAATCTAAGAGAAGATGTTATCTTTGCTAAGCGTCCGGAACAGTTATCTGTTCAAGAATTCATAAGTCTTACTTCTAAAATTGAGAAAGATGTCGTTTGAAATCACAAAAGAATTTATTCAAGAGATTCAACATTTAATTGTTGAACAAAAAAATGATGTCCTTTTGAATTTGTTAGAAGATGTGCATTATGCTGATATTGCTGAAATTATTGAAGAGTTGAATACGGATGAATCTCTTTATTTGATAAAACTATTGGACAGTGATAAAACTTCTGATGTAATTGCCGAATTAGATGAAGACGAACGTGAAAAGATTTTAAAAGGACTTTCATCTAAGGAAATTGCCGAAGAAATAGATGAATTGGATACTGATGATGCGGCAGATATTATTGGAGAACTTCCTGAAGAACAAAAAGAAGAGGTTATTTCACATCTTGAAGATGTGGAACATGCCAAAGAAATTGTTGAACTTTTGCGCTACGATGAACATACCGCAGGTGGACTAATGGCAAAAGAATTGGTAAAAGTTAAAGAAAACTGGAATGTGCTTACTTGTGTAAAAGAAATGCGTGCACAGGCCGAAGAAGTAACACGGGTTCATTCAATTTACGTGGTTGATGATAACGATATTTTAAAAGGCCGATTGTCGTTAAAAGATTTATTAACTACCTCAACCAGAACTGCTATTAAGGATGTTTATATTAAAAACGTAGACTCGGTGAACGTAAATGAAGATGAGTCAGATGTTGCTAGAATCATGCAAAAATACGATTTGGAAGCTATCCCTGTTGTTGATGAGGCAGGACGTTTAGTGGGTAGAATTACTATTGACGATATTGTTGATGTTATTAAAGAAGAAGCCGAAAAAGATTACCAGTTGGCAGCTGGTTTGACAGAAGACGTTGAGGCTGATGATACTATTTTGCAACTTACTAGGGCTCGCCTTCCATGGCTGATTTTAGGATTATTTGGTGGGCTTGGCAGTGTGTTTATTATGGAAGGCTATGAAGAATTTATGGCAAATCCAGAATACAAACGCCTGTTCTTTTTTACACCTTTAATTGCGGCAATGGCCGGTAATGTCGGTGTACAATCAGCAGCCATTGTCGTTCAGGGATTGGCAAATGACATTATAAAAGGAAGTTTATTTAAACGACTAATCAAGGAGGTAAGTCTAAGTTTAATAAGTGGAATAGTTTTAGGATTGCTGATTATGCTGTTCGGAACGATCACAAATATGGATGCCAAATTTAGTTTTACTGTGGCTATTTCAATGTTGTGCGTTATAATAGTAGCCGCTTTAATCGGCACTTTTGTCCCTATTATTTTGGACAAGCGAAATATAGATCCTGCTATTGCAACCGGTCCGTTTATCACTACTAGTAACGATATATTTGGAATTTTTCTGTTTTTTTATATTGCTAAACTCATTTTGGGATTTTAGCAATTTATTTACTGTTATCCTGATATTAAAATTTAAAAGCTACTAAAATTTCTTGTCATCCCATATAATTTTAATACTTGAATTTCTTGAAGAAGTCCCAAAGAACTACACCTGCACTTACTGAAATATTCAAAGAATGTTTTGTACCAAGTTGAGGTATTTCAATACAATGATCAGAAGCAGAAACAACCTTTTGCTGAACACCTTTCACTTCATTCCCAAAAATAATCGCATATTTTTTATCTGATTCTATTGAAAAACTCTGAAGTTTTGTGCTGTTTTCAACTTGTTCAATTGCTATGACAATTGTATTTTCTTTTTGCAGTTTTTTTATCAGTTTCAATGTATCATCAACATATTCCCAATGTACTGATTCGGTTGCTCCTAAGGCCGTTTTATGAATTTCTTTATGAGGAGGTTTCGCTGTAATTCCACATAAAAAAATTCTTTCAATTAGGAAAGCATCACTTGTCCTAAAAACAGAACCAATATTGTTCAAACTTCTAATATTGTCAAGGATTACAATTAACGGGAGCTTTGCTGTTTGTTTAAACTCCTCAACATTCAATCTTCCCAATTCACTGTTTTTTAATTTTCTCATGGTCTTTTGTGTAGTCATTTATCTAAATAACCGAATATCGTGGAAATGCACTGAGCCAAAACATATCTAAATAAACGAAAAAAATGTAACTTCGCAAAACTAAAGTAAATTCTTAAAAATTGGCAGCAAAAACCAAGAAAGTCACCCCTTTAATGAAACAGTACAATGCAATAAAGGTGAAATATCCTGATGCAATGTTATTATTTAGAGTGGGCGATTTTTATGAGACATTTGGAGATGATGCTAAAAAGGCTTCAAAAGTATTAGGGATAATTTTGACCAAACGCGGTGCAGGAAGTGAGACTGAAACAGCTCTTGCCGGATTTCCTCACCACTCATTGAACACCTATTTGCCTAAGCTCGTTAAAGCGGGTATGCGGGTTGCTATTTGTGATCAGTTGGAAGATCCAAAAATGACAAAAACCATTGTAAAACGCGGAGTCACTGAATTAGTAACTCCTGGTGTTGCTTTGAACGATGAAGTATTGCAATCAAAGACCAATAATTTTTTAGCAGCTGTCCATTTTGGGAAAAGACATTTAGGCATTTCTTTTTTAGATGTTTCAACAGGTGAATTTTTAACTGCCCAAGGAAATTCAGAATACATTGATAAATTGCTCCAAAATTTCAGTCCAAGTGAAGTCCTTGTTCAAAAACAGCAAAAATCTGCATTTTTGGAATTGTTTGGGGATCGTTTTTATACTTTTTACTTGGAAGAATGGATTTTTAAACCAGCATATGCCGCAGAAACTTTAACCAATCATTTTAACGTGAATACCTTAAAAGGTTTTGGTATTGATGACTTGAACGAGGGGATTATCGCTTCCGGAGCAGTGTTGTATTATTTATCGGAAACGCAGCATAACAAATTAGATCATATTTCTGTTATCAATCGAATTTCAGAAGATAACTACGTTTGGATGGATCGATTCACCATTCGGAATTTAGAGTTATACCATTCAACTTCTGTAAATGCTGTAACGCTTTTAGACGTGATTGATAAAACTATTTCCCCAATGGGTGGGCGTTTATTAAAACGCTGGCTGGCATTGCCTTTAAAAGACATTGACCGTATCAAAAACCGTCATGAAATTGTCAAATATCTCATTGATAATGATACTTTTTTTGAATTGGCAACTTATCAGATAAAACAAATAAGTGATATTGAGCGGCTGGTTTCAAAAGTTGCGACAGGAAAAGTAAATCCCAGGGAAGTTGTATTGCTTAAAAACTCTTTAAATGCGATTATTCCTATAAAAGAAGCTGCTGAAAAAAGCAAGAGCGAATCGTTAAGAATTATTGGGGAACAATTGCAATACTGTAATACTTTAAGAAAAAAGATTTCAGAGACATTGAATGAAGAAGCTCCCGTAAACATCAATAAAGGAAATGCCATTGCTTCAGGTATTTCCGAAGAGTTAGATGAACTTCGTGCAATTTCAACTTCTGGCAAAACATATTTAAATAGTATGGTATCCCGAGAAATCGAGCGTACTGGAATTTCATCTTTAAAAATTGCCTTTAACAACGTTTTTGGATATTATATTGAAGTTAGAAACACTCATAAGGATAAAGTACCCGTAGAATGGATTCGCAAACAAACATTGGTAAGTGCAGAACGCTATATTACCGAAGAGCTGAAAGAATATGAAACCAAAATCTTAGGTGCAGAAGAAAAATTAGCAAAACTTGAACAAGAACTTTTCGCCGAACTCATTAGTTCATTATTAGATGATATTCAACCCATACAGTTAAACGCCAAACTAATTGCGCAAATTGACTGTTTATGCTCGTTTGCAGAAATTGCCAAATACAATAATTATGTCCGCCCCCAAATAGATGAATCAACTGATTTAGAAATTAAAAATGGCCGACATCCTGTTATTGAAAAACAATTGCCCATTGGTGAAGATTACATAGCTAATGATGTTGTTTTAAATCGAAATCAGCAACAAATCATTATGATTACGGGACCTAATATGAGTGGTAAATCGGCCATTTTACGCCAGACTGCTTTAATTGTATTACTGGCACAAATGGGGAGTTATGTTCCTGCTCAAAATGCGCGAATTGGTATAGTGGATAAAATTTTCACCCGTGTTGGCGCAAGTGATAATATTTCTATGGGCGAATCAACTTTTATGGTTGAAATGAATGAAACTGCAAGTATTCTAAACAATATATCCGAAAGAAGTTTGCTGTTGTTAGATGAAATTGGCAGAGGAACAAGTACCTATGATGGTATCTCCATTGCCTGGGCCATTGCAGAATACTTACATGAGCATCCTTCAAAATCGAAAACATTATTCGCCACACATTACCACGAGTTAAATGATATGACGGTTACATTTGACCGGATAAAAAACTTCAATGTTTCGGTAAAAGAGCTCAAAGACAAAGTAATTTTCTTACGTAAATTGGTTCCCGGAGGCAGTGAACATAGTTTTGGCATTTATGTAGCTAAATTAGCCGGTATGCCAACTGCTGTGGTTCACAGAGCAAGCAAAATGTTAAAACAACTAGAGAAGAACCATACCAATGCCGAAGTGAAAGAAACTTTAAAAAATGCAGCTGACAAAGAATTCCAATTAAGCTTTTTTAAACTGGATGATCCATTGTTAGAAGACATCAAAGAAGAAATTCTTTCAACCAATATAGATATTTTAACACCCATTGAAGCTTTAATGAAATTGAATGAAATTAAGCGAATGTTAACCAAGAAGTAATTCGCTGTTCGTCATTATTACTGTTTTATTTGAAGAGGCATTGAAAATTATTATCTTGTCATTCAAATAATTCATGTCATGAAAAGCCTATCTTTTTTAATTTTGCCGTTTTTTCTCGTATTAGGGTGTCAGTCAACTTCGCAAAAGAGCTCTAGTATTGCAATCAGTGTTTCCATTTCAGAAAAAATACATACTGACAATTTAGATGGCCGATTATTATTACTCTTGTCAACTAATAATAAGACCGAACCTCGTTTTCAAATCGGAAATGGACTCAACAATCAATTGATTTTTGGAGTGAATGTGGATGAATTGGCTCCGGAAATTAAAATAACGTTTAATGAACAAGTATTTGGTTATCCGATTGAAAGTCTAAAAGATATTCAACCCGGAGAATATTACATACAAGCATTATTGCATATTTATGAAACTTTCAATCTTGCATCCGGACAAACTGTGAAACTGCCAATGGACAATGGAGAAGGGCAAAAATGGAACAAATCTCCCGGGAATTTATTCAGTAAACCCGTAAAAATTACCATTACAGAAAGAGGAATCGAAAATATTGATATTGTACTGGATCAGATTGTCCCTGAAATTGAAGAACCAACTGATACTAAGTGGATCAAACATATAAAAATTAGATCGGAGAAATTATCCGAATTCTGGGGTAGGGATATGTATCTGGGGGCACATATTTTATTACCCAAAGGGTTTGATGATCATCCAAAAGCTAAATATCCTTTAATGATATTTCATGGTCATTTTCCTTCTAATTTTGGAGGATTTAGAACAATTCCCCCCAACGCTGATCTAAAACCTGATTTTTCTAAAAGATTTGGAGTTGATGGATATAATGTAATTCAACAGCAAGAAGCATACGCCTTTTATACACGGTGGAATGAACCTGATTTCCCAAGATTCTTAATTATTGAAATTCAAACACCCCACTCCTTATTACGATGATTCATACGCCGTTAACTCTGCAAGTCAGGGACCATATGGAGATGCTATTACGTATGAACTAATTCCTTACATAGAAAAACAGTTCAGAGGACAGGGAGAAAGCTGGTCGCGTTTTCTTTATGGTGGGTCTACAGGAGGCTGGGAAGCTTTAGCTGTTCAGGTTAAATACCCAGATTTCTATAACGGTTGTTTTGCTGCATGTCCTGATCCAATAGACTTTAGAAAGTATTGTCTGGTTAATATTTATGACGATAAAAATGCATATTATTATGAAAGTGAACACAAAAAATTAGAAATCCCCGCTCGCCGAGATTATCTTGGAAACATTTCTTCAACTATAAAAGAATCAAACCATCTCGAATTGGTTCTGGGTGATAAATCCAGATCCGGAGGACAATGGGATATTTGGGAAGCAACATATTCGCCCCAAGGTGAAGATGGATATCCAGTCCGCCTTTGGGATAAACAATCTGGTGATATCGATCCTGAAATTGCAGATTATTGGAAAGTAAATTATGATCTAAAGCATATACTTGAACGTGATTGGAATAAACTAGGCGAAAAATTGAAAGGAAAAATTCATATTTATTGTGGAGATATGGATAATTATTACTTGAATAATGCTGTGTATTTAATGGAAGATTTTTTAGAAAGCACAACCGACCCTTATTATGATGGTGAAGTTGATTATGGAGATAGAGCGGAACACTGTTGGAATGGCGATCAAGAAAATCCAAATTATATTTCCAGATTACGATACAATACGATGTATGTACCTAAAATTATGAAACGAATTGCAGTAAGTGCACCAAAAGGAGCTGATTTAACCAGTTGGAGATATAAATAAAAATAGATTCCTTGAAGTAGTTCTGGCAAATGTCTTTTTTATTGATCGATATTGATGGTTTTTTTAATTATCTTTGCAATCTAAATAATTTAAAATGTATTTATTTATTAGCGGTCCTGAAATATTTGTTGTACTACTTATAGTAGTCATGGTCTTTGGCGCTGATAAACTTCCTGAAATTGCACGTGGATTAGGCAAAGGATTGCGTCAGGTTAAAGATGCAACCAATGATATTAAGCGAGAAATTAGAGATAGTGCCGAAAAACACGATATTGATGTCGATGTAGCTGCAAAAGTCCGAAAGGAAATTAATAAAGTAACAGACAATATTGAAGATTTCTCTAAACCCGTCACTAAAATTAAAGATACTATTGTTGATGATATTACGGGTCCTATTAAAAGAGGAAAGTAATAGTATAATTAGGCCACTTACTAAGAGAAACCGCTTTTCTTATTTATCTGCGTTCGCAAATCAAATTTATCCGAATCATACACATTCATTTTATATAAAATACGAAAATTTCTTATTAAAAATCAAAAATCTCTTACTCTGCTTATAGCTAATCCATCACGGATTGGAAGTAAAACAGTTTCAATTCTATCATCAGCATTTAACAATTGATTATAGGCAACCAACGCAATGGTGTCTTCATCTTTTGGATCAATTTCTTCAATTACTTTACCACTCCACAAAACATTGTCCGAAAGGATCACTCCTCCTGAATTCATTTTATCAATTATCAAATTAAAGTAATTACTATAGTTAGATTTATCAGCATCAATAAAAACCAAATCGAATTTTTCGTCCAATGTTGGAATAACATCTAATGCGTTGCCAACATATTGTTTGATTTGACT
>PVMS01046692.1_pt1 | contig 18052 bp, 15 predicted proteins | sample 1853461 | NCBI WGS metagenome assembly PVMS01 (sample SAMN08582032, study PRJNA380276) | Marine sediment metagenome, whole genome shotgun sequencing project. | isolation source: ocean sediment barecode stripped | collected 2017 | reverse complement strand
TGCAATAAACTTTTTTCAATAAAAAAAGGAACCAAATCGTTACCTAAAGCAACAAATATTGATTCCAAATTTTTATAAAGTTCAGGTTCATCTGTGTCTAACTTAGCAACAACTTCACCTCTAAAACTATGTTTCCGTACGATTTTGCCTAAATAAAAACAAGCCTCTTTACGCATTATCGAAACAATAAATTATTCTGTTTTCCCTTCTTCCGAAGCCTCAGCTTGAGCGTCATCAATAGTCTCTGGACCTTCTTCAGTAACTTCTTCCGGAGCTTCTGCAGCAGCCTTTGCGTCTGCGGCAGCTTTTATAGCAGTATTTTCAGCTTCTACAGCAGTAGCTACACGTTCTTCGTTAACTTTTGCTTCAACTTCCAATTCTTTTACTTTTTTATCAGCTTTTGCTTTTTCTAAACTGGCTGATTTAGCGCTAATTTTTGCTTCTTTCTCATCTACCCAGGCCTGGAATTTTTCTTCAGCTTGTTCTTCAGTTATAGCACCTTTTCTAACACCACCCATTAAGTGGTTTTTTAGCATCGCTCCCTTATAAGATAAAATTGCTTTTGCTGTGTCTGTTGGTTGTGCACCATTTTGTAACCATTTTACGGCTCCATCCACATCTAAATCAATAGCAGCTGGATTTACATTAGGGTTATAGGTCCCAATTTTTTCTAAATACTTACCATCTCTTTTTGAGCGTGCATCAGCAGCTACAATCCAATAGAATGGTTTTCCTTTTTTACCGTGTCTTTGTAATCTAATTTTTACTGGCATTTGTTTTAATTTTTAAGGTTCGCGACCTTGGTTATTAATTTGAGTGCGCAAATATAATGAGATATTTTCAAATAACACACTCAATGTCAGTATATTTTAAGTCAATCCTGTAATTCCTTAAGATGCCATTGATTAACTTTCTTTTATCAATAATTTAAACATTCCTTTTTCTGTTTTAATACATCTTTAATTCTTGTGAAAATCCTCAAACAACCTGGAATTGTTAATAAAAAAGTGCCCGTGCTGAATCCTGGTTTTTATTTAATTCATACTTTTAAAACCTCATCTTTTAAAGAAATATTCTAGTACATGTTTTTAATATTTGACACAGAAACAACAGGATTACCAAAAAAATGGAATGCTCCAATCAGCGATATTGATAATTGGCCAAGATGTGTTCAAATTGCATGGCAACTACATAATGACTACGGTGAATTAATAGAGCAACAGGATTATTTAATTAAACCTGTAGACTTTAATATTCCTTATGATGCTGAACAAATTCATGGTATTTCAACACAATTGGCACAAGAAAAGGGAGAAAGTTTAGATGCCGTTTTACACTATTTTAACAAGGCCCTTTCCAAAACCAAATTTGTTGTTGGACAAAATGTGAATTTCGACCTCAACATTATGGGTTGTGAATTTCTCAGGGCAAAAATAAACACGAATTTAAACGATTTGCCCGTTTTAGATACCTGTACAGAAATTACTGCTACTTTGTGTCAATTACCCGGTGGAAGAGGTGGAAAATTTAAATTACCCACTTTAACAGAATTACATCAACATTTATTTGATATCCCTTTTGTAGAAGCACATAATGCCACTGCTGATGTAGAAGCAACATCACGTTGCTTTTTTGAATTGATCAGGAAACGTGTTTATAAAAAAAGAAGAACTAGATGTTCCTGCCGATTATTTTCAAAATTTTGATGCAAGAAACCCTTCAACTATTTCCCTTGTTGGTTTAAAGCATACAAACCTTCAAAAGGAAAGTAATAAATTAAGGTCAAAAACTGAACCAGCAGTTGAAACACCGGCACAATCTGAAATATCGATACAGGGCTTGTCCGATGTTAGTTTTTCACATTTACATTGTCATTCACAATATTCAATTTTGCAATCAACAGCAAGTATTGGTAATCTCATAAATTCTGCCATCAAAGACAATATGCCTGCGGTTGCTTTAACTGATACAGGAAATATGATGGGGGTATTTTACTTTGTAAAAGAAGCATTGGACCATAACAAATTGGTTGCTGAGTTTAATAAGAATATAGAAGTAGGACAAGAAGTAAAGCTTCCGATAACACCAATTTTAGGATGTGAATTTAATGTGTGTGAAAATCACCTGGATAGAACTCATAAAGACAATGGTTTTCAAATAGTGATTTTGGCTAAAAACAAAAAAGGCTATCATAATTTAGCTAAAATGTCATCACTTTCACATACTAAAGGATTTTATTATGTTCCAAGAATTGACAAAAACATTATTGAACAATACAAAGAAGATTTAATTGTTCTTTCCGGGAATTTGTTTGGTGAAATTCCGAGTAAAATATTAAATGTAGGTGAGAAACAGGCGGAAGAAGCATTACTTTGGTGGAAAGAGCAGTTTGGAGATGATTTTTACCTGGAAGTTATGCGCCACGGGCAGGAAAATGAAAATCATGTAAATGACGTACTCATTGAATTTTCTAAAAAACACCATGTAAAGCTTATAGCAACTAACAATACATTTTATACAAATGAAGATGAGGCCGAAGCACATGATATTTTGTTATGTGTAAAAGATGGTGAAAAAATTGCGACTCCCAAAGGTAGGGGGCGCGGTTTTAGATACGGCTTACCTAATAACGATTATTATTTTAAGTCACAAGAACAAATGAAAAACTTGTTCGCTGATTTACCTGGTGCCATTTCCAATATTCAGGAAATTGTAGATAAAATTGAAATTTACACTTTGGCTAGGGATGTTTTACTTCCAAAGTTTGATATCCCTCAGAAATTTATACATCCCGATGATAAAAAGGATGGCGGTGTTAGAGGTGAAAATGCCTACTTAAAATACTTAACTTTTGAAGGAGCAAAAAAGAGATATGGTGAAGAATTAGATAAAGAGACCCGGGAACGATTGGATTTTGAGCTTTCAGTTATTGAAAACACAGGTTATCCGGGTTATTTTTTAATTGTCTGGGATTTTATTTTAGAGGCACGAAAAATGAATGTTTCAGTTGGTCCGGGACGTGGGTCGGCTGCCGGATCTGCCGTTGCTTATTGCCTTTGGATCACAAATATTGACCCAATAAAATACGACTTGCTTTTTGAGCGCTTCTTAAATCCCGATCGTATATCACTACCTGATATTGATATTGATTTTGATGATGAAGGTCGCCAAAAAGTAATAGATTTTGTAATTGATAAGTATGGCGCTGATCAGGTAGCACAAATTATTACCTATGGAACTATGGCTGCGAAATCTTCTATTCGAGATACCGCCCGGGTGCTTGATTTACCCTTGTCCGATGCCGATCGAATTGCAAAACTCATCCCCGGAATGAAATTGCAACATATTTTTGGGGAAGATCAAAAAAGTAAAGAGAAAGTCAATAGTTTACGATTAGAAGAACTCGAAAATGTACAAGAGCTCAAAAGAATTGCCGATGGCAACAATTTAGAAGCACAAACCATAAAGCAGGCACGTGCGTTGGAAGGCTCCGTTAGAAACACGGGAACACATGCTTGTGGAGTAATTATTACTCCTGAAAATATCACCAATTTAATTCCTATTGCGACTGCTAAAGACACAGATATGTATGTGACACAGTTTGACAATAATGTTGTTGAAAGTGCCGGATTGCTTAAAATGGATTTTTTAGGTTTGAAAACGTTGACCCTAATCAAAGACACCGTAAAAATTATCAAAGCGATCTATAGAAAAGAATTGATTCCGGATGATTTTCCTTTAGATGATGAGAAAACTTACGAACTCTTTCAAAAAGGAGAAACTATTGGAATTTTCCAATATGAATCTCCCGGAATGCAAAAGCACATGAAATCGCTAAAACCTACCGAGTTTGCTGATCTTATTGCCATGAACGCGCTGTATCGTCCGGGCCCGATGGAATATATTCCGCTATTTATTATGCGAAAGCATGGTGTTGAAGCTATTGAGTACGATTTGCCTGAAATGGAAGAGATTTTAAAAGAAACTTATGGTGTTACGGTATATCAGGAACAGGTAATGTTGCTTTCCCAAAAAATCGCCAATTTTACAAAAGGTGAAGCTGATATGCTGAGAAAAGCCATGGGTAAAAAGATATTCTCGTTGCTTGAAAAATTGAAACCTAAATTTATTGAAGGAGGAAAAGCAAATAAGCATCCTGAAGAAATACTCGAAAAAATCTGGAAAGATTGGGAAGCTTTCGCTGCCTATGCCTTTAACAAATCACATTCAACCTGTTATGCATATATTGCTTACCAAACGGCCTATTTAAAAGCGCATTATCCTGCTGAGTTTATGGCTGCCGTATTGTCAAATAACATGAATGATATTAAGCAAGTTACTTTCTTTATGGAAGAATGTAAACGAGCAGGCATCCCTGTATTAGGGCCTGATATAAATGAATCTTATTACAAATTTGCCGTAAATAAAAAAGGAGCAATCCGCTTTGGGATGGGAGCAATAAAAGGTGTTGGGGCAGCAGCAGTTGAAGCCATCGTTGAAGAACGTAAGAAAAATGGAAACTACACTTCTATTTTTGACATTACAAAACGTGTAGATTTACGTGCTGCGAATAAAAAAACTTACGATGGTTTGGTAATGGCCGGCGCATTGGACTCATTTACAAATGTGCATCGGGCTCAATATTATCAATTAGATGAAAGGGAGCAACTTTTATTGAAAGAGCTATCAGGTTTGGCAATAAATACCAGGAAAATAAAAACTCGGCCCAAATTTCTTTATTCGGAGAAACCTCTGAAATTCAATTTTCTGAACCAGAAATTCCTCCGGCTAAAAAATGGGGTATGATGGAAGAATTATCTAAAGAAAAGGAATTGGTGGGAATTTATATATCAGGTCATCCATTAGACGATTTTAAAACTGAAATTGAATATTTTTGCAACTCACCACTATCCATACTCCAAAACCTGGATAATTTATTAAATAGGGAAGCCGCTTTTGGAGGAATAATTTCAAATGTTGAACATAAACTTGCAAAAAATGGCAAGGGTTGGGCATCTTTTAGTTTTGAAGATTATACAAATTCCTATGAATTTAGAATTTTTGGAGAAGAGTATTTAAAGTTTAAACATTTTTTAGTACCAAATTCATTTTTATACATAAAAATAATTGGTAGAAAAGGGTGGACTAATGATGTTAGAGTTTCTTTCATCAACATACAACTTTTACAAGACGTTTTAGATGAATTTTCAAAGAAAATTACTTTAAATCTTGCTATTGAAGATGTCAATGAAAGTAAAATCAATAAATTAAATGTTATTCTGAATAATTATAAAGGGGTAAAAAAATTGAATTTTGTAGTATTTGATACTGAAGAAAAATTAAAATTGACCTTACCAAGCAGAAGCTGTAAAGTAACTATATCGAACGAATTGTTAACGGAGTTAAAAAAAGAACAAGTAAAATTCAAGCTTAATTAAGTTGCTAATATTCAGGTCGTTAACTCTCTAAATAAATTTTCTAAATTTTTGTTTTTAGTATTTAAATTCAAGGTTTTTAATCCATTGTCTTGCGCAAAATCAAAAACTAAAGGTCTCATATCTTTTGTTGTATTAAAAGTTAACAACCAGGTTGTATCGTGTATATTATTAGCCGATATTAAATTTGGAAGGTTTTCAATAAATTGTTTTTCAATTTTAAAGTCAAATTCAACTTCAATAATTTGATCCTGGTTTACTCTAAGTTCATGTAACTTTTTATCAGCTATAAGCTCACCTTTATGTATCAATAGCACCCGGTCACAAATGGCTTCCACTTCCTGCATGATATGTGTTGAGAATAACACCGTTTTATCCTTCCCGACTTCTTTAATTAAATTCCTTACTTCTAATAATTGGTTGGGGTCTAAACCCGTTGTCGGTTCATCTAAAATCAACACTTCCGGATCGTGCAATAAAGCTGCAGCAATTCCTACGCGTTGCCGGTATCCTTTTGAAAGCTGATTGATTTTTTTATGTACTTCAGGAGTTAATCCGACCTTGGAAATAATATTTTCAACCGCACCCTTAGAAATTCTATGAATTGATGCATTGAATTGCAGATACTCTCTAACATACATTTCCAAATAAAGTGGATTGTTTTCCGGTAAATAGCCTATCCTTTTTTGAACTTCAATTTTCCGTGTGGAAACATCAAAATCACATACGCTAACTCCACCTTCAGAAGCATTCATACAACCCGTAATTATTTTCATCATCGTAGATTTCCCTGCGCCATTCGGTCCAAGAAAACCAACTATTTCTCCTTTTTCAATAGTAAAACTGACATTTTTAAGGGCAACTTGATTGCCAAAATGCTTGGTTATATTTTTTACTTTAATAGACATTTAACAAAAATACATTTTAATTATAATTATTTGTAACTATCTAACGTTGCATACTACATATAATTATCAGACCTTTGAAAAAATATAATAATGGGTTGTTTTAGAGTTCTTCTTTGTATCATATTTCCTCCTTTAGCCGTTATTGATAAGGGCTGTGGATCTCTTGTTATTGTTTTTATTTTAACTTGTTTAGGGTGGATTCCCGGGGTAATTGCCGCTTTAATTATTAATAACAATCCTAATATCTGATGCAAAAAGTTAAACTTCAAGATTTAGGAATAAAGGATTATCAAGAAACCTGGGATTATCAAGAAACGCTTTTTCAGGAAATTATTAGCTTAAAAATTGATAACAGAAGAAATAATGCCAATCATAAAACACCCAATTACCTGTTGTTTGTTGAGCATCCACATGTGTACACTTTAGGGAAGAGTGGAGACATGAGCAATTTATTATTAAATGAAGCCCAACTTAAGGAAAAAGGTGCAACATTTTATAAAATTAATCGTGGAGGAGATATCACATATCACGGTCCTGGACAGATTGTTGGCTACCCAATTTTAGATTTAGATAATTTTTTTACTGATATTCACAAATACCTACGTTTTTTGGAAGAAGTCATTATAAAAACATTGGCTGAATATGACGTTAAAGCCGAACGAAGTGATGGAGAAACCGGTGTTTGGTTAGATGTAGGTACACCTTTTGCCCGTAAAATTTGTGCGATGGGCGTTAGATCAAGCCGATGGGTAACAATGCATGGATTTGCTTTAAATGTAAATTCAAACTTAGGCTATTTTGACAATATTATTCCTTGCGGTATTAAAGGTAAAGCGGTTACTTCTTTAGAAACTGAACTGAATAAAAAAATTCCTTTAGAAGAAGTAAAAGATAAGATTATAAAACACTTTAAAGAGATGTTTGATGTTGAATTTGTTTAATTCAATATTCCCAGACCATAATCTAACAAACACGATTTCAAAAATAGGATTCCAGCCATTTCAGGAAATCGACTATTCGACGGAGTCAATGATGGTAATTCTTAATTTATAGCTTCAGACCGAGTTCTTTTTCCAATCTGATAATACTCAAAACCTTTTGCTTCCAAATCAAATACATTGTACTGATTACGCCCGTCAAAAATTACAGGTGTTTTTAATAGATTTTTAATTTCTTCAAAATCCGGTGAACGAAATTCTTTCCATTCTGTTAATAACAACATAGCATCTGCATTGGTTAAAGCTTCATACTTTGAATTTACATATTTAATAGAATTCAATCCTTTTAAATAATATGCCTTTGCTTCAACCATGGCTTTCGGATCAAAAACTTGAATTTTAGCACCTCTTTTTACCAATTCATTAATAATGTAAATAGCAGGGGCTTCTCTCATATCATTAGTTCCGGGCTTGAATGACAATCCCCAAATACCAAATACTTTTCCCGTTAAATTTTCACCAAACTTCTTTATGATCTTTTGAGCAATCACTAATTTTTGTGCATCGTTTACTTCTTCTACTGCAGTAATTAAGCTTGCTTTATAATTATGTTCTTCAGCAATTTTTCTTAAAGCTTTTACGTCTTTCGGAAAACAAGAGCCTCCATATCCACAACCTGGATAAATAAAACCATATCCAATTCTGTTGTCAGAACCAATACCAATACGCACTTGATTTGCATCTGCTCCAACTTGCTCACAAATATTAGCAATTTCATTCATAAATGAAATTTTAGTTGCCAGCATTGCATTTGCGGCATATTTTGTCATTTCAGCAGAACGAACATCCATCGTAATAAAACGCTCGTGCGACATACAAAATGGTGCATATAATTGTTTCATTCTTTCTATGGCATAATCACTTTCGGATCCAATTATCACCCTGTCAGGTTTCATGAAATCGATAATTGCAGCACCTTCTTTTAAAAATTCAGGATTAGACACCACATCAAACTCTATTGCTACATTTCTAGCGTCAAGTGCTTGTTGAATTGTTGCTTTTACTTTATCTGCTGTTCCAACAGGAACCGTTGATTTATCAACTATTATTGTTTTTTGTTGAATAATATTGCCAATAGAATTTGCTACCGCTATTACGTCCTGTAAATCTGCCGAGCCGTCATTACCCATAGGTGTTCCTACTGCAATAAATATAATTTCAGCATTTTGAATTGCCTCGGTTAAATTATTAGTAAAATGTAAATTTCCGCTTTCCACATTTTTCAACACCATAGGTTTCAGCCCGGGTTCATAAATTGGTATTATTCCTTGATTTAGTTTTTTTATTTTATCTGTATCAATATCTATACAAGTAACATTGTTCCCCATTTCTGAAAAACATGTTCCTGAAACCAATCCAACATATCCTGTACCTACTACTGTTATATTCATTTTTTTCTTTTTATGTCTTGCGGTCTTGCAGTCATGCGGTCATGCGGTCATGCGGTCTTGCGGTCTTGCGGTCTTGCGGTCTTGCAGTCATGCGGTCTTGCGGTCTATTATTCTTTTTATGAATTCCTGAGATATTGCATAAACTTACCAGTACCATTCATTATTCGATTGGCGGCTAATCTTCTCTCTTTAGCAATATCACAATTCACATATTTAATATCTTCTGCTAAATAATACATACTTTTCAATTCTCCGCACGAAGCTTTTGCTATATTTAAGAGCTGATGAAATTCTTTATCCCCTTTTCTACAGAATCCCTCTGCAATATTATTCATTACTGAAACTGCACACCTTTGTACCTGGTCTCGAAAACCATAATCTTTATTTTCTTTAAAATCCAAATATACTTGTTTTGCCAATATCCTTGAGGATTTCCAAACTTCCAATTCTTCAAAATCTTTAATCTTAGCCATTTTCTTTTACCTTTTTCTTCTATACGTTCTATTTTTTGACTGCAAGGCTGCAAGACAGCAGGATAAATTAATTAAAATACTTCAACTACCTTCTTACATCAAATCATTATACTACAAAATTAACATACTAAATTCATTTTACAACTTTCCTTGTACTTCACAGTTTAAAATTCCCTTCACGTCGTAAATCACACCATTTTTATTAAGGTGCTTGTTATAGTCAATTCCTAAAAATTCATTGTGGGCAACTGCTAAAACAATACCGTCAAATTTGTTCTGGGGCATATGTCTTAAGGTTACAATGTTGTACTCTTTTATGACTTCATCCGGTTGAGCCCAAGGATCGAATACTGTAATATCCGTTCCATAATCTTTTAAATTTTTAATCACGTCTACTACCTTGGTATTTGTAACATCCGGGCAATTTTCTTTAAATGTAATTCCCAATACCAAAATTCTGGCATTTTTTATTTTCTTATCCTTTTTTACAAAAAGCTTTATTACTTCTGATGCAACATAATGCCCCATACTATCGTTCATTCTTCTACCAGCCAAAATAATTTCAGGATGGTAACCTACTTCCTGCGCTTTTTGAGCTAAATAATAGGGGTCAACTCCTATGCAATGTCCGCCAACCAATCCCGGCTTGAATGGTAAAAAGTTCCATTTTGTTCCTGCAGCATCCAAAACAGCTTGTGTATCAATATCCAATAAATTGAAAATTTTCGCCAATTCGTTCACAAAAGCAATATTAATGTCGCGTTGAGAATTTTCAATAACTTTGGCTGCTTCAGCAACTTTAATCGAAGGTGCTAAATAGGTTCCTGCCTTGATCACAGAGGCATACAATTCATCTATTCTTTTACCTATTTCAGGTGTTGAACCTGAAGTTACTTTTAATATTTTTTCAACCGTATGGTTCTTATCTCCCGGATTGATACGCTCCGGAGAATAGCCAACAAAAAAATCTGTATTAAATGTAAGCCCTGATGTTTTTTCTAATATTGGAATACACACTTCTTCTGTAGCGCCAGGATATACTGTAGATTCGTAAATAACAATATCTCTCTTCTTTAAAACCTTTCCGACTGTTTCACTGGAATTTATAAGTGGAATCATATTAGGCTTATTATTTTTATCAACAGGTGTTGGAACAGTTACAATATAATGATTGCAATTTTCAATATCTCGAATATTACCAGTACAATAAAGTCCTTTATTATTAGAGTTTCCTGTATTATTAGAGTTTCCTGCAATTAATACATGTTTTAATTCATCTTTTTCAACCTCTAAGGTAGTATCTATTCCATTATTTAATTCAGTAACTCTAACTTTATCAATATCAAAACCAATAACTGAATATGTGGCTGCAAATAATCTCGCCAATGGTAATCCCACATAACCCAATCCAATAATTGCTATTTTTATTTGTTCTTTCATTTCAAATGTTTTTCTTTTTCTTTTACTTTGATGTTTCGACATTAGTTTATCCTGAGTCCTTCTACTTCGCACAGGATAAACTTAGCTGAAAGACTCAATACAAGCTTAGATCATGACGAAATTTACTATTTTTTTTGTGGTGTTATTGTTCTTTCGTGCTGTCTCCAAAATTATTAATATTTTTTTAGACAGATCAGAATAACCTCAAATCCGTCTAAAGCAGGGACACACATCATTACTTTTCACTTTGTACTACTAACCTCTAACCTCTAACCTCTAACTTCTAACCTCTAACCTCTAACTTCTAACTTCTAACTTCTAACTTCTAACCTCTAACCTCTAACTTCTTATCTCCAACCTCCCTCAAACATTCCTCCTCTGTTGATTAACGGGATCACCCCTTATATTTTTTTAAATACCATTTAACTGTTTTCTTAATACCCGATTCAAAATTTTCATCAGCTTTCCATCCCAATTCATTTTCAATCTTGGCAGCATCAATTGCATATCTGAAATCATGGCCTGCGCGATCTTCAATATATTTTATTTGATTTTTATAGCTCCCTTTTTTTAGTGGAGACGACACATCTAACAATTCGCAAATTCTGATTGCAATATCGTTATTATTCCACTCATTTCTACCACCAATATTATAAACTTCTCCACTATTTTTGTCGTGGTAGGCTAAATCTATTCCTTTACAATGATCTAATACATACAACCAATCTCTAATATTTTTTCCTTCACCATAAATCGGTATATTTTCACCTGCCAGGGCCTTTCTAATTACTGTTGGAATTAATTTTTCATCATGTTGTTTTGGTCCATAGTTATTTGAACAGTTTGTTATAACAGTATTCATTCCATAGGTATGCTGATAACTTCGAACAATGAAATCACTACTTGCTTTTGATGCACTATATGGCGAATTAGGCGCATAACATGTTTTTTCAGTAAATAAACCCGTTTCACCTAAAGATCCATATACCTCGTCAGTTGAAACCTGTAAAAACTTGCTTTTTTCAAAACCTTTCCTGAATACAAATGGTTTTTCCATCCAATATTTATATGCAACATCGATTAAGGTGAAGGTTCCCTTTATATTGGTTTCAATAAAAATATCGGGGTTTTTAATTGATTTATCAACATGTGACTCAGCGGCCAAATGCAATACTCCTTTTATATAATAGTGTTGAAAAATGCGTTCTACTAAACCTCTATCGCAAATATTGCCTTTAACAAAGGTGAAATTTTTTGCTTCTTTTACCGACTTTAAATTATCGAAATCTCCGGCATATGTTAATAAATCAATTACGACTATGTTATAATCCGGATATTTCTCAATAAGGTATGTCACTAAATTAGATCCTATGAATCCTGCGCCTCCTGTTACTAATATTGATTTCATTTATTTATTATTTTATGCTTACTACTTCTCATTAGAATCCTGCCTTTATTGAAATGACCAGTCTTTTAGTTTAATCTCAAAATGCATTTTTCAAGAGATTCTTTCCAATCCGGAATATTCATTTTAAACGTTTTTTGAAACTTTTCCGTATTTAACAAACTAAAATTTGGTCTTTTCGCTTTTGCATTGAATTTTTTCGATGTTACAGGTTCAACGATACACCTGTGTTTTGAAAGTCTTATAATTTCTTCTGCAAATTGAAACCAGCTACATGTACCTTTATTTGCATAGTGATATAACTGAACGTTCTTATTTTTTATTGAAGGAATGATTTGCAAAATTGCTTTTGCCAAATCATTCGCATACGTTGGTGAACCAATTTGATCTGACACAACAGAAATACTATTTTTTTCTGCACTTAATTTCATGATCGTTTTCACAAAATTATTACCAAATTTGGAATACAACCAAGACGTTCTGATTATTAATGAATTGCTCGGATTTATTTCTAATAAGGAGCATTCACCTTTCCTTTTTGTACTACCGTAAACACTTTGCGGATTTGGTATATCTTTTTCTATATAGGATATGGATGAGTTTCCATCAAATACATAATCAGTCGAAATATGAATCAATTTCAACTGAAACTTTTTAGCTATTTCAGCTAAGTTTTTAACGGCCAAACTATTGATCTCATCAGCACTATCAGGTTCATCTTCAGCTTTGTCAACATTTGTGTAAGCGGCACAGTTAATAATTACATCAATCTTATTTTTTAAAACGTACTTTTCAACTTCTGAATAGTTGACAATATTTAAGTTTCTTTTATTTGTTAAAAAAAAATTGAAGTTTGAAAATCTACTTTCCAAACTTATGAGTTCAGAACCTAATTGCCCGTCTGAACCTGTAATTAATACATCAATCATTTATCCTGGAATTTGATTCAAATACATCAGCTAAATCAAATTTTGGCTGAATTTTATCCTTTTCAGAAATAATTAGTTCTTTTAAGGGAAATTTCCAATCTATTTGCAGACGACTATCATTGTAAATAATACCTCTTTCTGATTCCATATTGTAATAACAATCCACTTTGTAACAAAAGATTGCCTCATCGCTAAGCACCACATACCCATGGGCAAACCCTTTAGGAATAAAAAGCTGGTATTGGTTCTTGTCGCTTAACTCAGCAGAAACATGCTGTCCAAAAGTAGGAGAACCTTTCCTAATATCTACAACAATATCCAATATCGCTCCTTTAACAACGCGTACCAATTTAGTTTGAGCGAAAGGCGGTAATTGATAATGCAACCCTCTTAATACACCTTTTACTGATTTGGATTCATTATCCTGACAAAAATTTACTGTTGTCCCTAGAAAATTTTCAAGCAATTCTTTTTTATACGTTTCAAAAAAGTAGCCACGTGTATCATTGTAAACAGTCGGCTTACATAAAATTACGTCAGGTATTTTAGTTTTTATAAATTTCATTATCCCAAACAAATAAAGAGAAAAGTTTAAGCTTTCGTTTTTAATTATATGTAGCTTGTATTTTCCTTAAATGTGTTAATTGTTATTCATACTTATTTCGTCATCAAAAATAGCCAATTTGGATTTAATTTTTCATCAATAATAGCTCAATACATATTCGAACCTGTAAATGACATAAAATATAGGTTAGTACAAACCCTAATTGCATACCAATTGCTTTTCGGTTTTGCTATTTACCCGATTCACTTCAAAGCATTTCAACCATATATATCTGTTCTATAACTTTCTTCATCACCTTCAATCATTTGTAAATAACTACTGTAACGTGAAAAAGCAATCTCATTATTCTCAATCGCCTCTTTTACAGCACATTTAGGCTCATTAATATGCAAACAATTATTGAATTTACATGCTTTTTTTAATTTAAAGAATTCAGGAAAATAATCCGTTATTTCATCGGGTTCAAAATCAACAACTCCAAAACCTTTAATCCCCGGGGTATCAATAATGAATCCACCAAAACTCAACTCAAACATTTCTGCAAAGGTTGTTGTGTGCAATCCTTGTTTATGTACTTTGGATATTTCGGCAGTTTTTAATTTTAGCGAAGGTTCAATGGCATTAATTAATGTTGATTTCCCAACTCCCGAATGCCCTGAAAACATCGTTGTTTTACCTGTCATTAATGTTTTCACCTTTTCAATATTTATTTTCTCAGTAGCCGAAACATCAATGCAGGTATACCCAATTGACTTGTAAATCATTTTCAATTCTTCATTCTTTTCCAACAATTCAGTTGAATACAGATCAATTTTATTAAAAAGAATGATTGCTGGAATGCTATAGGCTTCAGCTGTTGCCAAAAAACGATCGATGAACCCGGTAAACGTTGGTGGATCAACGATAGTTACCATTAAAAATGCAATATCAATATTTGAGGCAATTATATGGGTTTGCTTGGAAAGTTTAACTGATTTTCGAATGATATAATTTTTTCTATTATGAATTTCATTGATAACTCCTGTTTCTTTTCCTTCTTCAAATTCAAAATTCACATGATCTCCAACAGTAACAGGATTGGTGCTTTTTATGCCTCTTAACCTAAATTTTCCTTTCAATCTACAATCAACTCTAGCACCATTTTGAGTGCAAACGGTATACCAACTTCCTGTAGACTTTGTTACAATTCCTTTCATTGGCACAAATATACTTTAAAAGTATTCAACAGTTAAAGAATTTCAACCAGATTTAGATCGAACGTGTTTTACCAATAAATTAGTGATATAACAAAAAAATTCCAACGAATGGAGAGGTAAAAATTACTGGAATAAGGTTCAGGCTTATAATTTTTCTGTATCTAATAAAAATGTATTGCATTTCCTTATAAATAATATAAAACAATAAAAATATCATCTGATTTTATTTGTTTAATCAATCTTTTTCAATTCCATTTACCCACTTTAACAACTAAAATTAATTGAAATTTCTCATTTATGATAAAAATCATATAAATACAATAATTTATGTTCTACTTTAGAACTTGTAATTGCTTAATTATTAGGGCTCTGATCTTCCTTTGGCATTAGAATTCTAATCTCCCTAAGGCATTAGAACTCTAGTCTTGCAAAGCGATTTGACCACCTCAGAAATGGGGTGGTTTTTGCATATTGCTTCTTTTTCAATTAACCTCTTAATTATTTTTTAACAACTACCCAATATCCGCCCGGAAGTTTAGTTAAAATTGTGTAAAACAGTACTCTATTAAATGCAAAAGTGTAACAAATGATTAATTTGTTCGTCTTTCATGTATACTAAACAAATTAAAATATATTATTATGACAACTTTAAATCTAAACACAGCAACAGAAAACAAACAAAAATTTATATTTGTAAGTTTCACAAATACTAAAAGATCACAATGGAGTAGATATAGAAGATATGCATGTTAAACCTCCTATGATCAATCTTATGAAAAATTTTAAATAACCTGTAGATGAAGTAAATTCCTACAGGTTTTTTTATACAATTGCTATGAAAATAACGTTTAGTTAGTTCATTAACTGCTCAATTCGTCATAATATTGGGCAGTTTTTTTGCGCCAATTGTCAACGCAACAAAATACCTTCATTTATAAGCATAAGAAAGCCCACAATAACTTCATTATTTTTTTTGAGAGTAATGTTTGTTTTCTATTGCAGGCTTCTCTTACTAAATATTCTATTTAAAGAATAAGTTTCAAAGATACTATTTTTTTAATTTTTAATTAATTTCAATTAATTATTTTTTTATAGAAGCCAGATCATACGGGAGGACATAAGCAATTGGAAAGACAATTCATGAGTTTCTCAAAAAAGGTAAATGAGAATTAATATCGCTTAATAACTAAATATTTATTAACCATTAACTAATTAAGAAACAAAACAAATAGAAAATTAGACACTAATTTAAAAAGTTATTTAATCTCCTCACCAACTACAATTATTTGAGATTTAGAATCGATAATGATTTTTATCAACTTATCAACTAAAAGGTCTTAATATCCTTATTACCATATATTTAGAATGATTATAAATTAGTTCACAACTTTATTTTACTGTATTATTTTGTGTGCTTTTAAAGCACTACTTTCCCGAGGAATTTCATTGGTTAAACTTAACTCCAATTTTAGAATGAATTTCCTTATAAAAAAATCATGATGAACAACGGTTACCGGCACAGTTTTTGTCATATATTTTAAAGTCCTGGTATTATATGAAGATAATTTTTTTCTTACCAATCCTTATATTGTTTCTATCATGTACTAAAGCTGATGAAATACCAGGTAACACTAAAGCGGATGAAATACCAGATAATTCAGATAACATAGAAACATATGTCGTGACAGATGGCCCTTATATATTTTACAAAAATTCCGGAAATGAGTTGGTATACGTCGAAACAGATATGACGAGTAATAGATTAATTATCAATAAAACAGAAATACCATCCAATAGAAGATTTTTGACTAAAATATATTCAAACAACAACGAACAATTTGAAGTTCAATTGCAAGATAATATTGAATCTCCACCTACTGTATATACCCAGCCAGAAAAATTAATAGCCATATCAGATATCGAAGGGAATTTTTATGCTTTAACAAAAGTACTTATTGGTAATGATATAATTAACAGCAATTTTCAATGGACATTTGGGAATGGTCACCTTGTGTTTGTGGGAGACATGTTCGATAGGGGATACAATGTAACTGCTTGCCTTTGGCTGCTCTATGAGCTAGAAACTCAGGCTAAGAAACAGGGAGGTATGGTACACATGCTTATGGGTAATCATGAAGAAATGAATCTGAACGGAGATGATCGTTATGTAGAACCAAAATATACCAGGCTAGCGAGTGAACTTCAAATTGAATATAAAGAACTCTTTGGGGAAGATACAGAATTAGGGAGATGGCTTAGGACAAGAAATTGCATTGAAAAAATAGGGAATACAATTTATGTACATGGAGGATTAAGCAAAAAAATGACTGACACCAACTTATCTATTCACGACATAAATCAAATAGCAAAAGAATTTTATGATAAATCAAGTGAAGAACGTGTTGAAAATTCTAATGTAAAAACTATATTCTCAAGCGATGGGCCATTTTGGTATCGAGGTTACTTTAGAGATAATTTGTCACAAAATGATATTGATAAAATAGCAACTTATTATGGCACAGAGAATTTTGTTGTTGGGCATACAGTAGTTGACTACATTTCAAGTTTGTATAATGAGAAAGTTATTGCAATCGACATAAAACAGCCCACTTTCCCCAAAGAAGGAAAAGCAAAAGCCCTTTATATGGAAGGTGGCACATTTTACAAGATGGACGAAGATGGCAAAAGGAATCCCCTTTAAAAAACCACCTCAACGACTGCAATTATTTTTCAAAAGAGATAAAAACTATAGAATTGTAATTAATTTCATACTTTTATTGAACAACTAATTAAAACATATCTTATGAAAAAAAATTTATTACTATTATTTGCACTGCTATTTGTTTGCACATCTTTCTCACAAATAGCCTATTTACAGTATCGAAATGTCCCGGCAGAGCACCAGGATAAATTCGAAGAAAGAGAAACCCAACATTGGTCGAAAGTTGCCAAAGCGGCTATTGATAAAGACCAGATGACCGAATGGACCTTATGGAGAAAAGTAGGGGTTACTACTATTGATGCGCCTAATTACGTATTTGTAAATTCCTTTGAAAATTTAGAACAACTCGATGCCAATATTTGGGGCGGAAATATGGAGGCCTTAGGCGATGTAAAGCCAGAGGATATTGAAACTACTTCTTTTACAACAACTACTTTTGATTATTATGTACAAATCGAAGATGTTATTGAAGGAGATTATAAGTATGCTCTAGTTAATTATGCGAAACCTACCAATACAGGACAGTTTATAGAAGAAAACAAAACGCTTTGGAAACCATTTCACGAAACCAATATTAAAAATGGTGGTGG
>PVMS01064572.1_pt1 | contig 18084 bp, 14 predicted proteins | sample 1853461 | NCBI WGS metagenome assembly PVMS01 (sample SAMN08582032, study PRJNA380276) | Marine sediment metagenome, whole genome shotgun sequencing project. | isolation source: ocean sediment barecode stripped | collected 2017 | reverse complement strand
GGGGTGATGCCACAAACGAAGGAGCATTTGGCGATCCTTGACCTGTTGGAAATACAGTCGGGTATTGTGGTACTAACAAGTTTCGCCTGGCTGAAGCCCGGAGATGGACATGAGGAGATCGGTATTATCGATGTGCCTGGTCACAGAGACTTCATTGAAAATATGCTGGCAGGAGTTGGCGGTATTGATCTTGCCTTACTAGTCATTGCGGCCGACGAAGGGGTGATGCCACAAACGAAGGAGCATTTGGCGATCCTTGACCTGTTGGAAATACAGTCGGGTATTGTGGTACTAACAAAAGTTGACCTTATCGATGACCCTGATTGGCTTGAGCTTGTAACCTTGGATGTATTTGAAGCATTGCAATCGACAGTTCTTGCGGACGCGCCCGTTTATGAAGTATCTGCTATCAGCGGGCAGGGCATGGATGAATTACGGAATGCCCTGATAAGCCAATTGGACGAGCTACCTCCAATATACGACGAAGGTCGGCCACGCCTCCCTATAGATCGCGTATTCAGTTTGCCCGGATTTGGGTCAATCGTAACCGGCACCCTCACAGGAGGAAATCTCCAGGTGGGAGAAGCAGTAGAGATTCAACCAACCGGAATACAAGGACGAATTAGAGGCCTACAGACTCACCAAACTAAACTTCCATCGGCGCGCCCAGGGAGTCGTGTTGCCGTGAATGTTAGTGGCCTTTCAACAGCTGACTTGAGGCGCGGTGACGTTTTAGCTCAACCCGGATCCATAACCGGTACGATTTTGTGTGATGTTCGCTATAGGCACCTACCAGATGTTCGTCTACCCCTTCAGCATAATGAAGAGGTCAAGTTTTTTGTCGGCGCTGCGGAAGTAATAGCTCGAGTTCGCATCCTAGGGGAGAAAAAGATCCAGGCTGGTAATCAGGGTTGGTTACAACTAGCACTGCGTGAAGCTGTCGCCCTTTCGCGAGGGGATAGGTTTATTCTTCGTCGTCCATCACCTGCGGAAACCTTAGGTGGGGGACAAATTATTGATCCCCACCCCGGCCGTAAGCATCGTCGCTTCCGGCCGGAGATCGTCAACAGGCTTGAGTCATTGGCCCATGGTTCACCTTACGATCTGATGTTTGATATGCTAAAACGCCGCGAACCAATCCCTGTGAAACGACTTGTAAGCGCGGTCGACATGGATGTTGACGAAGCCGAAAAAACATGGCAACTGCTCATAGCTGACGGGGTTGCGCTGGCTGTGAGCGGCTTTGCTCTATCGAAGAGTGGTTGGGAGAACCTTATGAACAGGCTCGTCGCTATTCTCAGCACGTACCACACAAGCAATCCATTAAGATTGGGCATTCACCGAGAAGAGATGCGTAGCCGCCTCCGAATTCCGAATTCGCTCTTTGGCGAGCTTGTTGATAAGGGTGAAGTGAAGGGCTATCTAATCGATTTCGGGACAATTCTTAAGCTGCCAGGGCATTCGATAAGCTTTAACCCGGCACAGCAGCGAACGGTTGACGAACTCATTACCCAATTCATCCGCGCAGGCATTAACTCTCCAAGCGTTAAAGAAGCAAAGGTGGTGACAGGTCCGGAAGTTTACTCTGCGCTCCTTGATCTCGAGAAGCTTGTTCAGATTAATGAAGATGTTGTTTATCTAGTAACTGACTTTACAGACATAGTAGAGAAAATTGAATACTTTTTAAGAGAACATGGCAAAGCCAACGCAGGCCAAATACGCGATTTATTAATGACCAGCCGAAAATACGCAATAGCCATTTTGGAACACCTTGATGATAAAGGTATAACCCGGAGAGAGGGTGATTTTCGATCGCTTCAGGAATAAAGAGTCGTCGTTCCCCGTGCCGCCTTTTTTTTTGGATAATGAAATTATTATCGCCAAATTCGATAGTCGATCTTTGATGACATGGAAAACCCAAAACGAATAGCCATGCTGAGCGTCCACACGTGCCCTCTGGCCACTATTGGTGGTAAGAAGACCGGGGGCATGAATGTGTACGTACGGGATATTAGTCGGGAAATAGCTCGAAGAGGCATTGAGGTAGATGTATTTACCCGATCGGAGGATGATTGTCAGCCTACGATTCGCCATGACCTCGGATATGGTGCTCGCGTTATTCATGTAAAAGCTGGCCCGGAAAATCCGATACCAGTTATTGAGATTGCAGATTATCTTGATGATTTTATTGCCGGGGTGCTGAACTTCGCGATTGAAGAAAATGTGTCCTACGATTTGATCCACAGTCATTATTGGATGTCCGGACTTGTCGCTGAATCGTTGACCAGATCTTGGGGTGACGTTCCAATTATTCAGATGTTTCATACCCTTGGGCATATGAAAAACCGTATAGCTCTTACACCGGCGGAACGAGTCCCTCCCCAGCGTTTGCAGGGAGAAAACCATGTGATGACCATCGCCGATAAGCTAATCGCCGCGACCCAGGCCGAGTACGCCCAACTTCACTGGTTGTATGGGGCGGATATGAAAAAGGTTGTCACTATTCCTCCAGGAGTAGATCTTGATCGCTTCTCCCCTATTCCTCAAATGGCAGCAAAGAAGAAGGTTGGAATTTCAGCCCAACAAAAGAATATTCTATTTGCCGGCCGAATTGAACCTCTCAAAGGGATCGAAACGCTGCTAAGGGCTATTGCCCTGATCCAAGGATTGGCCCCGGAGATCATAGAAGATGTAAGTGTTACGATTATTGGCGGTGACCCTTGGGGAGAAAGTCCTGATGAGGAAATGGCCAGACTCCAGGAGATTCGAGATGAATTAGGAGTAATTGATATTGTAACCTTCGTAGCTGCCAAGGATCAAGATGAATTACCTGAGTATTATGCAGCGGCCGAGATGGTCGTGATGCCTTCTCACTATGAGAGCTTTGGCATGGTTGCGCTCGAGGCGATGGCCATGGGTACCCCGGTCGTGGCCTCAGAGGTCGGAGGTCTGGCTTTTTTGATTCAGGATGGGATAAATGGTTTTCTCGTGCCATCACGGGATCCCGAAGCCTTGGCTGAACGAATATATACGCTACTTAACGACGAGAATTGCCAAAGTCAAATGGGTCGACAAGCTTCCTTAAAAGCCAAACAGTATGACTGGGAACTAATCGTTGATCGCATGTTGAATGTTTACCGGGAACTCCTCCAAAAAGCTTGAATACCCTGGCCAAATTTGTCCCGGCAGAGAGTTCCAGGACAAATCAGGCAGTAGTAATCCTGGTCGCGCCTCCCATATAGGGTTGCAGAACCTCCGGAATAATAATTGAACCGTCAGCCTGTTGGTTGTTTTCGATAATGGCAATCATCGTTCTTGGTAAGGCGAGACCGCTGCCATTAAGGGTATGCACGAAACGCGACCGACCACCATGACTGGGTCGATATTTTACGTTCGCTCGACGGGCTTGGAAAGCTTCACAATTACTAATCGAGCTAACCTCCAACCATTCCTGGCAGCCCGCTGCCCAGATTTCTATGTCATATTTTTTCGCGGCTGCAAACCCCAAGTCGCCTGTAACCATTTCCACAAGACGGTAAGGTAAGCCCAGAGCCTCACAAATAGCGCAAGCATCTTTAATCAGTTTCTCGAATTCTAAATAACTGTTCTCTGGCGTTGTGAACTTATACATCTCTACTTTATCGAATTGGTGTCCCCGCTTAATCCCGCGAACATCCCGACCTGCGCTCATTTTTTCACGGCGGAAGCAAGCTGTGTAGGCGACATAGTTTCGTGAGAGATCTGATTCATCAAGAATCTCGTCACGGTGCATGTTTGTCACGGCGATCTCGGCCGTTCCGATCCACATGAAATCTTCCTCTGCATCACGGTAGATATTTTCGCTAAATTTCGGCAACTGAGCGGCGCCAACAAACATTTCTGATCGCACCATGTACGGTGGATAAACTTCAGTATATCCATGGTCGTCTACATGACAATCCAGCATGAATTGTATTAGCGCTCGTTGCAATCTGGCTCCCCAGCCTTTCAAAATATAGAATCGAGTTCCGCTAAGTTTGACGCCCCTTTCAAAATCGATAATATCCAGCTCCGGTCCCAGATCCCAGTGTGCCTTCAACTCAAAATCATGAGTTTGTAAATCTGTGCCCCTTGTCTGATGTACAACGTTAAACGAGTCATCGGGTCCCACTGGGACACTTTCATGGGGAATATTGGGCACCCATAGCATGTGATGGCGAAGCTCCGTCTCTACCTTCTTCAACGCCTCATCGAGTTGACCAATGCGATCCCCGATTTCCCTTGGGGCTGCTTTTGCCAGGTCGACCGCGATTAGCAATTCGTTGTGTTCTCTCTTTAGCTCGTCAAGGGACCGAGTACCGCTTTCATCGGCTTCGGATTGCTTTATCTCCCTCTCCAGTTGTTTCAACTCTCGCATGAGCTGGCCAATTTGTTTTGAGGCCACATTGCGTTGTTGGCGTAATGCCTCCTCCTCTAGAATAATTTCTCGTCTCCGGCGATCGGCTTCGAGAATCTCTTGAATTGGCGCAGTATCGTTAAGTTTATTTATCTGCTTACTTACCCACTCAGGTTTCTCTCTAATCAAAGCAATATCCAACATGATAACCTCTCCCTTAATACAAAAAACCCCTTCGTTCCAGGACGAAGGGGGCTCGTGGTGCCACCTGGATTCGCCAACACCAGAAGTTAGATGCTGACCTTATTATATTTCCAACGCTATAACGGGCGTGCCCGGCTTTCCTTATCTCGGCAGCAACTCCAGAGTGGATTTCGGGATATCGGACTAATGGCTTGCAGCTACCGCCAATTTTCTGATAGTCCAAATAACCTTACTTCTCTCCTTCAATGTCATTCTTGTATTATTTTCTTATAATCTAGTATAAGCAGCCCCAGAGGATGTGTCAATTATTGACCCTATAAATGTATGCATATCAACTCCGTGATGCGAGATATCGTGCCCTTTTTGCTCACTGTATTGCTCGCAGGTGAGGAAACAGCAAGACCTCTCGAATCGTCGTTGTGTTGGTAAATAACATAGTCAACCGGTCAACGCCCATTCCAAACCCACCATTCGGTGGCATTCCGTAGCGCATAGCCTTCAAATAATCTTCGTCAATCGGATGTGCCTCCTCATCATCCTCCTGGTACAGCGATTGCATTTCTTCAAATCGCTTACCCTGCTCAATAGGATCGTTAAGCTCCGAAAAGGCGTTGCCCATCTCCATGCCGCCAATAAAGAATTCAAATCTCTCAACATGCAGCGGATCGCCGGGTACTGCCTTCGCCAGCGGTGATATGTCACGGGGATACTGAATAATGAAAGTGGGTTGAATGAGACGGGGCTCTACATATTCTCCAAGCAGATCGTCGATTAGCTTACCCCAAGTGGAATCCGGCTTTGGGTGGCCACCTATTTTTTGAATAGCTTTTTCTAATGTCGCGGCTGTTGGATAGTCCATATAATCTATCTCAGCAAACTTCTTGATCGCATCCCGTAATGTCATGCGCGTCCAGGCTGATTCAAAATCAATCTCCTGTCCCTGATATCGAATGCTATTATTCTTGTTCAAGTAGTGGGCCGTGAATCTGAGCATCTCCTCGGTGAATACCATGACATCGCGATAATCCCAATATGCCGCATAAAACTCAAGTTGAGTGAATTCGGGATTATGGGTCGCATCGACACCCTCATTTCTGAAATCTCGACCTATCTCGAATACCTTCTCAATACCCCCGACAATTAATCTTTTTAGATAAAGCTCAAAGGATATCCGCAGATATAATTGTTGTTTGAGTTGATTATGCTGGGTGGTAAACGGTCTGGCGGCCGCCCCTCCATAGATTGGCTGCATGATCGGCGTTTCAACTTCCAAGAATCCGTTCTGATCAAAGTATTGACGTAAACCAGCAATTAGACGGGCCCGTGTGCGAAAGGTTTCCCGGACATCCGGGTTTACCGCAAGATCAGCATATCTCTGGCGGTAGCGCTCGTTGACATCAGAAAATTCGCTATACCTGACGAGTTCCCCATCCACTTCTTGTTCTTTGACCACCGGTAGCGGGCTAAGTGATTTACTTAACAATCGCCACGCATCAACCCGAATGCTAACCTCGCCCATGCGAGTTCTAAATGGCTTGCCTGTTACCTGGATGAAATCGCCCAAGTCGGTCAGTTTTCGGAAAATGTTATGCGCATCTTCTCCAACTTCGTCACGGCGCATGAACAACTGGATTTGACCCTCGCCATCTTCAATGTGGGCGAACACGGTCTTCCCCATGTCCCGCACGCTGACTATCCGGCCACATAAAGTCACATGCTGCAGATTCTCAACTCCCTGCTCCTCCTGAGCCAGAAACAGGCTCAAAGCCTCCCTGGTTGAGTGTGTTCTATTTGAATCGATCGGATATGGATCAACCCCAGAATCTTTCAACTTGGCCAGCTTGGCCAGGCGTTGCTGCTCCAGTGGTGTGGGTTCCCAGTCGGACATAGTCATCTTCCTTGTTTGACAACAATTTAATTGCTAGAGCCGTATATTTTATCCAGGTCCTGCTGATATAAACAGAGCCCGATTTTACTCGGGCTCTGTAGGGCTTCCTAATTATGACTCGCCGGTTCTACCCCATTGATTCGACACGGAATTTTAAGAATCCGTTGGGTGCGTTGATGGTAATGAACTCACCTACTTTAGAGCCTACCAGTGCCTTCCCAAGTGGGCTCTCTACAGAAATCCGCCCACCGGCTGGATCAGCTTCCGCCGGGCCAACCAGGTGATAACGCTCTTCTTCATCATAACCTTCTTCCACAACTGTGACCCAATCTCCAACGCGAACATGCTCATGAGGATCGTTAGATTCATCGATGATTTGATAATTGTTCACGATATCTTCGAGCTCTTGAATACGTCTTTCTAAAAAGGATAATTCATTTCGCGCTGCTTCCAATTCAGCGTTCTCTACGAAATCGTCATCCTGACCATCTTGAAAAGCGTTGTGCAGACGGTCGGCCATCTCTTCTCTGCGATCAGTACGCAGGTATTCAAGCTCCTCAAATAATTTCTTGAAGCCATCTTGGGTAATTAAATGCGGTTTTGTTATCGCCATGATTTCCACCTAAAACGCAAAAACCGCTGCAGGAGCGGTACTATTTACTTCGGTATGATCTTGCCAAAATCAAGGCAGGGATTATACCAAAATCGTTTGCATTGTAAAGGGTTCTTCGGTACAACTCGTCCCAATGACTACTAAGAGACAAATGGGGCTAGGTTTTACCGCCGTTGGCTTAGTAGCCCTCTTAGCCATATTGGCGGTTGATCTACTCCAGGCAGGCAATTTTGAGGGGATTGGCCCGATGCAGCGTATGGCCTTGATTGCAGCGGGTTTGCTATTCTTGGTCGGACTAACGTTAATCCCATTTGGCAATAGACCGGCCTGACTGGCTTGATATTTTATCACCCAGCTGGCTATTCTAATCCATCTTCGAACAATGACTGAACTCCGTAGCAAACTGTCAGATAGCATGTCCCATTTGCGCTGGCGCCACCTGTCATACCTGCTAATCGCGCTCGCCCTGCTCGCCTTCATTGGCTATTTCATCGCCTATAACATCTACGCTTTTTCTTTGTTCCAATTTCCTTTTGATTACGATCAAGGAGAGGGGTTCGAGTTGATGGACACTGTGCTATTTAGCCGTGGTGAGTGGCCATATCAGGACAACAATATTTATCCTTTCTATTCTTCCAACTATCCCCCTGTTTACCACCTGGTCATCGTTCCTCTGATTTGGATATTTGGTCCCCAATATTGGACTGGCCGCCTGGTTTCGTACCTGGGCACCTTGATTACAGCAGCCGCAATTGGCTATGCTGTTCAACGTGAAAGCAAAAGATGGTGGCTTTCTACCCTTGCAGCTTTAGCATACTTGGCTTCCAACTATGTTTATCATGTCGGCCCTCTGTTTCGCCAACACATGTTCATGGTTATGTTTGAAACCCTGGCCGTCGTTCTGCTAACGGTAACCATCAGCACTGAAGAGGCCACGGGGAAGAAGGATAGTCGCCGTTTGTTGCTGGTGATGTTTTTATTATTATTAGCAGGCTATACGAAACAGCTGGCTTATGCGACGGTCGCGGCCGTCTTCATGTTTCTCTTCTTGCGCCAGCCAAAGCGGGCTATATTGTGGGCACTCGCTTTTGCCGGTGTTACCGGCGCAATATTTTTACTTATCAATCTCGCGACCAACGGCCAATGGCTGACCAATACCGTGACAGCTAACATCAATCCATATATTCCGTCCCAGGGCATTGGTCTGCTCCGGCAATGGTTCAAGTTGCATACCGTCCTCATTCTGTTAGCTTCTGGTCTAGCCATATACCAACTATATTTCGAGCGGCTATCGGCCTATGCTGTGTGGTTCGCGTTCGCTGCAGTTAATGGCCTGACGGCCGGCAAGTGGGGTGCCGGCGAATCTTATTTCGCGACGGCGATTGCCGCGAGTTGCATTTTAGCCGGAATTGCCATCAGCCGTGGTCTCAATTGGAGCGAGAGACGTGGCGAGCGCTGGTTTGCGCTCGCATTGGCCATAGTCGCTTTACTGTTTCTTATCCAGGCGAACAAAGTTTTCCACTGGCCGACTCATTCTCCAGCGCTAAAAACGGTGGCAACAACTCTTGGTAAGCCAACAGAAACTTATGTAGCTCCACAAACTTCTTGTTCGTTGCCAAGAGATGCAGTAGCAATTCCATATGTCGATTCAGCCGGGGTTGGTTTGATCGGCCGGCCCCCGAATTCAGAAGACACGGCCGCGGGTGTGGCCATCTCCAAATTGATATCCGAAGGCGATACAGCAGCGTTTGGCGAAGATGCTGGATTTAACTTTTACCTTGGTCGCGACATAATAACCAACCCGACTCAACTGCTTAACCTCTACAATAACGGTCAGGTTGACTTAACAGAGATGTCGGCTATGCTCGAAAAACAAGAGTTCGATACAGTCGTATTTAGAGCTCAATTCTATCCCCCCCCCCTACTCGAGATTATCGGCAGGCAATACATTACTCGCCATCTTGTTGAAATGAACGGATTCGTATACTGTATATTAACTCCCAGGGATCTTGGCGAATGAACAGAGATGAACAGATAACTATTGCTTGCCCAAGCTGTATCAGTCCGATCATGCTTGAAGAGAGTATAAGCCAGGTCCAGTGCAAAGTATGCGGAGCCGGATTTGATTTAAAAGGCCACCTTTGTCCAGGCTGTTTTACTTATCATCAATACGAAGGCACTTTGTGTATCAGCTGCGGCACACCTCTGATACGAACGTGCCGCAATTGCAATACGGTTAATTGGCCTGGTTTGCAGAATTGTATTGATTGCGGTGAATCAATCGACATCATCGCCATGGTCGCTGACAAGGGCAACAATGCAACCGCCAAACGCCTCAACCGGCAAATGAGCCAGGCTCAGGCAATTAAGGTGGTTGAAGAGATGGCGTCTAGCAAACGAATGGCCGAGATGTTGGCTATTGAGGAGTCACGCGAGGCAGAAATTAGGCAACGTGTAGCCAAACAAAAAGATCAAGAACGCAAACTGCTCATTGTCGTATTCGGTGCGGTGGCCTTCTTTTTTCTTCTATTGATTGGGTACGCCATTATTAGCACCATCACTTAGAATTATTCGACCAAACCGGCCGAAAAAAAGCCATGGCCAAAAATCCAGATCCATATTTGATTGATCTTCCAGTTTACTCCGGACCGCTTGATCTTCTTTTGCACTTGATCGAGCGACAAGAGCTTGATATTACGGCGATTTCACTCGCCACCATTGCGGATCAATATTTGGAACAGATTGAGAAATTGAAACAGAACCGACTTGACCACCTCATGGAATTTATCGTCATCGCGGCGAAACTGCTGGTAATTAAAAGTCGAGCTTTGTTGCCACTAACGCCTCCGGAATTGTCCGCTGCCGACGAAGAGGAAGATCCCGCGGAAACTTTGGCTCGCCAATTGCGGGAATACAAGCGCTTTAAATCGGCCGCGGCCTGGTTGAATCAACGAGAACAAAGCGGATTTCGAACCTTCCTACGCATTTCTTCGCTTCCGCGGCTGGACAGCACTCTTGATCTCGCCGGCATCACAATTAACACGCTTGCCGATTCACTAGCAACGGTTATCGATCGATCTGACCTCATGGAAGACAGTGTTGCCGTTGCCGTTCGTCGTCGCATCGTAACCATCGATGATCAGATAGCACGTCTGCGGACTTCAATAAAAGATGCTGGCCGAGTCTTCTTTTTTCAACTATTGTCTGATGAGAGCACCTGGAACGAAGTGTCTGTCACATTACTCGCCGTTCTGGAGCTTATCAAACGGTATGAAGTGAATGTTGTCCAGCCGGAGCTTTTTGGTCCCATCGAGATTGTGGCAGGTGGCGAACCATCGGCGTGATTTAACTCATAAATCGGGGATTGTGGACAACTAAAGGTTAACCAGGAATGCAGCTGAACCTAACTTCTATTAATGAATGATATGGGTTAATGGCTCCGGTTTAAGCGTTCCGATCCGATGCTTTCCATAATTGCTTATTGGGGGGTGGGCTATGCTACTGATTCCGGGCAGACAACGGGAACATCTTTGAACAGTAAAAACCATTCATTAAATGTCTTGAAGCGATCACGCGGGACATCAATTAGTCCGATACTCACTTCGTGAACAGTCTCGCTAATTCCGTATGTGTCCACATATTGGAATAAAGTTAGTGTCGGGAGATCTTCATCCAAGTATCCAAGAAAGGCATCATAATAAAGCTTTCGATCCTCTGGCAGAGGTAAGTTGCGGGCTGTCTCAAGCGCCTCACTAGCCCGGCGATTGTTCCAACCGCCATAGTTTTGCCCCCTGACGATAGCTTCCTGGCTCCAGAAGTCATACAGGTCGGGATCGCCCAATGGGGCTACATCCAAAAGAGCAACATCATACTTCTTGGCCATCAGTTCTAATTGCATTTCTGTTGGATTGACTGGAATTAGCTCCACATTGATACCCAAGTTTCCCCATTGCCTGGCAATTTCGCGGGCTATATCGAGTTGGATCATGCTATTTGCAACTAACAAACGGAGTGAAAGCGTCTCACCATCTTTTTGGCGATTGTTAGCGCCGTTTGGTAGAGTCCAGCCTTCATCATTTAGCCGTGACGCGGACTGATCCAATTGAAATGAGTATTCCGTAATCAGACCAGGATTATAAGCCCAGGAACTGGGTAAATAAGGCCCCTCTAATGGAATTGCCTGTCCCGTCAATGCTTCATCCGCGATTGCATCACGATCGAGTCCCTCTGCCAAGGCTTTTCTCACGCTCAAGGAGCGCAAGGCGGGAACAGAAGAATCAGTCATATTGAAAATGATTTCAGCAAAATGTGCTGATGGAGACGTGTACATCTGCATGCCCTGCAAAGCTCCTAGATCACCTACGTCACCAGGGGACATCCATGTGATCGCCTGGATCTGACCCTCCTCGAAGGCGGTTTCTAATGCCCGGCCATCTGTATAAAACCTGAACTCCAATACATCTAGTTTGGTTCCCCCTCGCCAAAAATTGGGGTACGGCGAAAGCAGCAGGTAGCCGTCATCTTTCCATCGACTGCCAGGAATGACATAGAATGGTCCTGTACCGATTGGCCTTTGGTTGAAATCATGGTCCGCCAAATCGCTAACAGGTATGTCAGCCAGGATGTGTGCCGGCAAAATGCCCCGCGTGGTTGCGTCGATAAATGGAGAGTATGGTTGTGGTAATGTGAAACTTATCTGCGATTCGTTCTCAACGCTGATGGTCACACTTTGCCAGAACTCCCTTAATTTCTCGTTTGCAGGAAACGCATCGTTTTGCAATAACCCATATGTGAATGCTACGTCAGCGGCACTTACCGGCTGGCCATCATGCCACTGAACCCGCTCATCGAGATTAAAAGTTACAGTTTTATTATCTTCACTGTAGGTCCAGCTTTCGGCCAGGGCGGGGACAATATTGCCGTTCTCATACCGGGTCAGGCCATCGAATATCAGATCGGTCAATTGGCGATCTATGGGGTTGGGATCGGCTAGAAGCGGGTTAATGTATTGAGGCAGGCCTACCATGCCTTCGGTTAGCCGGCCGCCTGCCGAAGGCTCTACTATGGTGCAATTTCCGACACTCTGGATTTGATAGCTCAGGAGGAAAGCGACAAAAGCCAGGCACACACTTGCCAGCAATAACTGCCAACGTAGATCGATTTTCACGACGAGCCTGAATAATTCAGCGGAGCCTAAAAAGCTTGTCCCATAGAAATAAAGGTCAAGAATGTACAAACGAAGAATGCGATGGCAAATCCAATTGTAGCATTGTGCATGGTAGAATCGATGCCGCGACGTGTCCGGAATCCGGAGCTGCTGTCACCCCCCATAAATCCGCCAAGATTGGATCCTTTTGCCTGGAGAAGAACCAATATGACCATGACTATGGCCAACACTATTTCAACGACCATAAGATAAGGTGCAAAGCCCCCAATGTCCATTTAAATTACCTCATATTTACTCATGCTACTCGAAAAATCTCGTGTCTGAAAGAAAACCAGAGCCTTATTGCGAACGCAGGTGACTTTCCGAGCATAGCCAGATCAATTTTGCATCCGATTTCCGATCGTTGATATTACCTAGTCCCGTATCTTTTTTCAAACAGGAGCGGCATTATAACAAGCACAGGGCTTGTAGTCGAATAGTTAGCGGAGTGGTAAACTAAATACCTTGAATATATTGGACATGTACACGAATTATTAAGGTAGAGTAATAATCTGGAGCCAGATTAGAGGCGGGTAAAAAAATTTCCAGACTTTTCTTGACGTCTAAATGGCTCCCAACGTTCATCAAATAATGCCCGTCATATTTGACTAAGTTCACCATATAAGGGATCCAAGTGCTGGAAATCTCCCACATAACCAAACGCTTCCACAATCTTGTGGCAGTCAATGATATTTCTCTCCAGATGCGCCGGGGAGAAGTGATCGGTTTGCTTGGTCCAAACGGCGCTGGCAAAACTACCTTGTTTAAGCTCATCGCCGGATTCCTCAATCCCGATTCGGGAACGGTCCAAACGAATGGAAAAGATTGGCCGGCGATTGGATACAAACCTGAGCGACTATTGTTTCCGGGGAAGATGCGGGTTGGGAAATACTTGTCAATGGTAGCCAATCTCGGAAACCTACAGAGAGATCAAGTCGAAAGCGCGGTTCGCCTCAGCCTGGAACAGGTTAATCTTTCTTATGCGGCCGAGAAAAGGATAAAGGATTGTTCAAAAGGTATGCGCCAGCGGCTGGGGTTGGCGCAGGCAATGATTGGCAATCCTCCCTTATTGTTACTTGATGAACCTTCCAATGGACTTGATCCGGAAGGTCAAGCTGAGATTTGTAGGCAGATAAAATCTCTACACGGACAAGGAAAGACAATTATATTGGCTTCTCACCACCTCCATGAAGTAACCGAGGTCTGCACGCACCTGGTTATCTTAAACCATGGCAGCATTCATTACGAGAATAGCATGGCGGATGCATTGGCGGAGCGCCCGCACTCCACGATTTTCTGTAATCAATCTATCCGGCCGCTCAAATTGTTGCTTGAGAACTTGCACGCAGACATACACGTTAGTGAAAGCTCGGTCGTGCTTGACTACGGTGCAATAAACCTTCGACCACAGGTGCTCGGACTTCTTTTGTCTGCCGGATTCGACATCGTCGGTGTTGAGCAGCGCCGTGTTACGCTCGCAGAAATCTATGCTGAGGCGGTTCAATGAGCCAGCGAATATTCACGCTTACGGCCTATCTTTACCAATCGTTGCTTTTTTCCTTTGCCGGCTTGCTCTACATCCTTGTCGCCCTGGCATTTTACTTTGTTCTGTTTGAGCCCCGGCAAAATACACCAGATGTTGATTATTATTTTTTGGTGATTGGAATATTCGGTTTCGCTCTTTCCTTTTTGGTGACTCTCTCGGTTGCTTCGCGAGCCAATAGAGCAGAGCACTTTCCGTTCCTTGTCCGCCTTCCCAGTCGTGTAGAATATCTGATCGCAGTCATGCTGGCTTCCCTTCTTTTTTCATTTATTTTACAGATCATCATCGCCTTATTGGCCAAGTTTCTAAATGGACCAACCCTGGACGTTCAGGACGTCCTTGTTATCGTGCCGGTCTGGCTGGCCGTAGACATTCTTTTTGTGATCCTGGCCCTACATGCGACTGATCTCGTGGCTCTGGGATGGTCAAGGGTTTATGTGTACGGAATACTGGGCATATTGCTATATCTGCAAAGTGGTAATGCCCTCATTCGCGGTTGGTTGGCAGGTTTTTTCCGTGATATGGGTTCTTCAATGCTCAATAGGGGTCTTGATGGGCTGTCGGCAATTGCCTATGATTTATCGAGTTGGCTTTCCAATGCTGGAGCGAATCTTTTTGATCGGGTATTCGGTCTGATTTTTTGGCCCTTTGCTGCCATCGCCAGCGCGGCTGTCAATGGTTCCTTTACCCTCGCCCAGGCCTTAGCTCCGGCTGTTATTCTGCTCTACGCTACGGCGCTGTTTATTCTTGCCGCCACTCTATTCTCTAAAAAAGATCTTTTCCTGACTGAATAACCTCCCACCCAATAACTGGTTGCAACTCATTCCTCCTCCTCTAATTCTGGAAACAGGCGAAAATTTAACTGATCGATTAGTTGCCGCGCTTCCGCCGTGCTGACACTCCGTCCAAAATAGACATGCATATACGCATAGTCAAAAGCCGGGCAGTTGTGTTTGTCGCTGATGTAAAACGGGCTGACATGATGAATGTCGTAAGCGGTTGTTATCCCCAAAATCGATACCGGTCGGCGAAGAACGATCTGTTCTTCGTCAATAAACATGACCTCGCGATTTGCGGCCTGGTATTGCCAGCGATTCCAGACGAATTTCCCTAACAGTAACCATACAATGAGCCATATCACCAGAATAGCGCTTAAAACCAGGCTTGAACTCTGGCCCCTGAGTAAATATGAGATCACAACGATGATCATCCCAATCCACGTTGCCAATGCCAAAGTGTAAATAAACAGTAAGGACCAGCGAATAGGATCAGGAATGATGATCTTAATCCGCTCTGGCGTTTCTTCAAAGGTTATGGCGTATTTGGAATTCATCATGAGGCAATTCGATCCAAAATGTCAATGCAATAGGCGGAAATATTTTCGGCTGACAGGTATCGTAGCGAACCTTCGTAGATAATACCAATTCAAAAGCATTGGTCTAGAAATAGTTCTTTTTTGTCACAATCCGGGGAAGCGTTAAAATCAGCACTTATGGAGCGCACCCGCCATCTGTTAAAATCCTCGATCATTGTTTTTCTCCTATTTGGTTTCGGCAAATTAACCGGATTATTACGCGTACGTCTGGTCAGCAGTGAGTTTGGTACTTTAGCGGACTTTGATGCGTTTACGGCAGCAAACCAACTGCCTGAGGTATTTGTAACCCTAATTTCAGGTGGCGCACTGGCCGCAGCATTCATCCCTGTTTATTCCCAATACCTGACCAACAAAAAAGCCCGGGAGAGCGGAATGCTGGCCAGTACAATCCTTACCCTGGTCATTATTGTCCTCGGCGGATTGTCATTGATTGGCATTATCTTTGCCCCATGGATTACCAGCCACCTGCTGGCTCCAAGATTTTCACCAGAGCTTCAGCAGTTAACGGCTGAGTTGATGCGGATTATTTTGGTCCAAACGACCCTGTTCGGTATAAGCGGGGTTCTGAGCAGTGTATTGAACGCTCACCAGCACTTTGCTTTGCCGGCATTGGCGCCCGTTGCCCTGGATATTGGTTACCTGATTGGCCTATTCTTTTTCGTTCCAACCATGGGCATTGCCGGTTTGGCCTGGGGGACAGTTATTGGAGGCCTTCTGCATATCCTTATTCAAATCCCGGCCCTCATCCGCTACAGCTTCAGTTACTCTCCGGCGCTGGCTTTGAAGATGGCTGGCGTACGCGAAGTCATTTTCCTGATGCTGCCACGAATCATCACCCTTGGCGCCGTTCAATTCGCCGATCTTGTAATAATCTATCTGACTTCCCGTGAAACAGGTAATACGTCCGGCTACTTTTACGGATATTATTTGATGCAGCTGCCAGAAACATTGCTTGGAACTGCCATAGCCATCGTTGTTTTTCCCACGATGGCGGAATTGTATAATGCCGGAGATATTAACGGTCTGAAGCGCACATCAATGTCAGCATTGAGGATAATTTGGACTCTAACGATTCCGGCCGCAGTTGGCATGGTTCTCTTGGGACGGCCACTGATTGAATTTTTTCTCGGTGGAGGTGCTTTCGACGCAGAGTCGATTCAACTTGTCTATGGCATCCTGGTCTTCTTTAGTTTCCGGGTGATCAGCGAAGCTTCTTTAGAGATATTGGCTCGTCTCTTTTATGCCCAACACGACACCTATACGCCGATGTTCGTCTCCCTCTTATGGCTAATTCTCAGTATTGGTTTGGCTTTCCCCCTCTATGGATCACTGGGTGTTCGCGGCCTGGCTTTAGCCAGCACCATTGCCTTTACGGTTCAAGCCATCATCTTATTTCTCCTCAATCGCCGGCGTCTTGGTTCCCTCCAGGAGCGAGAATTAGCGGCCAGCGCCGGTAGATCCCTGCTCGGCGCTGGCTCCATGGCTGCGGCAATACTCCTGATTGGCCGCTTTATCGACAACACATTTGTGTTTATGGTTCTCGGGGCCGTCTTTGGGGTTTTTGCCTATTTTGGTGTTACCTTCATCACCGGCGGCCGCGAGATACCGAACTTGATAAACATCGCCAGAAACCGGCCGATCAATTAGCCCACACATTATATTGAACAATGGTTCATTATATACGGTTCGATCTTGACAAACTAGAACATGCGTGCTATCATGCTCCTGATAACAGCTTTTTTTCCAATGAGCCAAAGGAGACGCAATAATGAGCAAACACAATGGACGTCAGGAAACTCTTGAGAGAACCCTAGAAACATTGACCAAACGATTTGGTGAAGGAGCCATAATGAGACTGGGCGATGCCCAACGCTTGGAGATAGAATCGATTCCGACTGGCGCTCTTGGTTTGGATATAGCCCTGGGTGTCGGCGGTTTGCCCCGCGGCCGGGTGATCGAGATTTATGGTCCCGAATCATCGGGTAAAACTACCATGGCCCAGCACGTTATCGCCGAGGCGCAAGCCCTGGGCGGAATCTGCGCTTTTATCGATATGGAGCACGCTCTCGACCCGGGTTATGCCGCTCGCTGCGGCGTCGATGTGGATAACCTCTACATTTCGCAACCCGATACCGGTGAGCAGGCCCTGGAAATCGCCGAGGCGTTAATCCGCTCAGGCACCATGGACGTCGTCGTCATCGATTCCGTCGCTGCCCTGGTCCCTCGCGCTGAGATCGAAGGCGAGATGGGTGATGCTCATGTTGGTTTACAGGCCAGGCTTATGTCCCAGGCTTTACGCAAACTTTCCGGAGTTATTAAGCAGACCAATACCGTCGTCATCTTCACTAATCAGTTGCGGATGAAGATCGGTGTCATGTTCGGCAGTCCGGAAACCACCAGTGGCGGTAACGCCCTCAAGTTCTACGCTTCGGTTCGACTGGACATGCGCCGCATACAGGCCATTAAGTCCGGTGGCGAGGTAACCGGAAATCGGACCCGGGTTAAGGTCAAGAAGAACAAGGTCGCCCCGCCCTTCACCGAATGCGAGTTCGACATCATGTACAACGCCGGTATTTCCAGAACAGGCAGCGTGCTTGATCTTGGCGTTGATTATGAAATTGTCAGCAAAAGGGGCGCCTATTTTCGATATGACGATATATTGCTGGGCCAAGGTCGCGAAAATGCCAAAACTTACCTGGAAGAGAACCCGGAAATGACCAATACAATTGAAAGCAGCATTCGCACCGCGGCCGGTCTGACGCCCTCAGATTCGAACAATCAATTATCGGATTTGGAAGTGGCACCGGAAGATACAATGTAGGTTTGACACACATAACCCCCTTGTTATAATTACCCTCTTGGTTAACAAGAACCGTGTTT
>PVMS01112262.1_pt1 | contig 18099 bp, 11 predicted proteins | sample 1853461 | NCBI WGS metagenome assembly PVMS01 (sample SAMN08582032, study PRJNA380276) | Marine sediment metagenome, whole genome shotgun sequencing project. | isolation source: ocean sediment barecode stripped | collected 2017 | reverse complement strand
CTGCGCGTCACGGAGTCGAACTGGCGGACGAGCTGCCGCCGGGCCCGGTTGCGCGCACCCTCGAGCTCTCTGTCGGTCGGGCCCGACGATCGCAGCTCGGCGAGCACCTCAACAACAGCCGCCTCGAGCTCCGGAGCTTCGACTCCGGGCCGACCGGTCGCGACGACCCACAGCATTCCCACGCTCTCCGACGGCCACACGAACGCGCTCACATCGGCCGCGACGCGCTGCTCGTACACCAGGGCCCGATACAGCCGCGAGCTCCGACCCTCAGAGAGCAGAGAGCAGAGGACATCCGCGGGCTCGAAGCCGGGGTCAGGGAACGGCGGCGCGTGGAACATCAGGTACACGCGCGGCACGCTTACCCGGTCCGGGACTACGGCCTCACCCGGCGTGCCGGCCTCGATGATCGGAACGACGGCCCGGTCCGGGGTCGGGCGCGATGGAATCTCGCCAAACCAGCGCTCCGCCCTGCGGAACGCATCCGCCGGATCGACCGCTCCCGAGATCACGAGCACGGCGTTATTCGGACCGTACCAGCTCTCGAACCAGCCTCTCACATCGTCGAGCGACGCAGAGTCGAGATCCTCCATGTAGCCGATCGTCGGGTGCCGGTAGGGATGTCCCTCCGGATACGCCCGTTCAAGCATCGTTTCCACGGCCAGTCCGTACGGTCGATTCTCGTACGACTGGCGGCGTTCGTTCTTCACGACATCCCGCTGGTTGTCCAGCTTGTCCTGCGTGATCGCCTGAAGAAAGAAGCCCATTCGGTCCGACTCGAGCCACAGCGCGAGATCGAGATCGCCCGACGGAAGCGTCTCGTAGTAGTTGGTCCGATCGAACCAGGTGGTGCCGTTCAGGGTCCCGCCGGCCGCCTGGATAAGCCGGAAGTGCTCGCCTTCCGGGACGTTTTTCGATCCCTGGAACAGCAGGTGCTCGAACAGGTGAGCGAAGCCGCGACTGCCGGGCGGCTCGTTCCTGCTGCCCACGTGATACATGAGGTGCGTGGCGACGAGCGGGGCCGAGTCGTCCGGGTGCACGATCACCTGCATCCCGTTGTCGAGCGTCCGCTGCTCGAACGGGAAACGGGCACCGGCTGTTCGACCCTGCCTCGTCACGCTTCGATCCTGGATTCGGGGGGTCGGCATCTCACGACCGGGAGATTCGGAAGCCCGAACATACCGGAGGAATCGGCGCCGCTCAACCGGGAGACGTGAACGGAGCCCGCGAGTGGTTCCTGCGAGATGTTCTTGCAAGACACAACACGACGGTGGAAGTCGCTTCTCACAGGCGACTTGACTGAGATCGCCGTGGCGGTCGGGAAGCGCTCACCAACGGACGAGGAATTGTCCACATAACTCGTACATTCATAACCCGTTACACGTGACCGGGGGCGTCCACATCCTGTCACTCTGTCCAGCTTCAACCCGTGCCGGGAACACCACTTGCGTGTTCGACGGCGAACATGGCCCCGCAACGGCCGACACGGACCGTCCGCAGGGCAAGCCGGACAGTCTCACTGATACGGGGGAGCACCAGACTTGAAGAAGCTACTTTTGTGCACGGCCGCCATCGCGATGTTCGGCGCTGCCGCCACGCGGGCTGAAGCCCAGACGACGGCGACAAGAAACACGATGATCAACCTGCAGATTCCCGAATTGCTGTTCATCGACGTGACCACCGACAATCTCGTGATTCCGACGCCTGACTTCTCCGAGCTGGAAGCCGGCTTCACCAACCCGACCAGTCATCAGGTCCGGCACCGCGGAAAAGTCGATCACGTGATCACGGTCGCTCCGGCTACTGGCGTCACCGAGTCGACCGGCCCGACTACCTCCGCCAGGGATGCCGATGACCTTCAGTGGTCACCCGACGACTCCGCCTGGAACATCGTGTCGGCCAAGGTGGATGTCGGAACCGGCTTCTAGGGCGGATTCGGACTGAACGACGACATTCCGGTTAACTAGCGATCCGCCTTCGCCTGCGACGAGCCGGTCGGTGCATGCTCGATCGTAGTGACTTACACGCTGCGGCGATCGCCTCGGGATCGGGTCCGACGCGTTCACGCCTGCCGGTCGGTCTGCGGGAAGTGCGCTTCCAGAAATCGGAGTAGCGCGGAGGGAGATAAGCCGGGTCCTGTGACGGGCCGTGAGGCCCGCGGGGTCATCTATCTGGGACGCCGGTTACCCGACGCCTCGTGCAGCCTACCCGGAACTCGAACGCGGCGGGCCACCGCTCGCTCCTGTTTGGCCTTGCTCCCGATGGGGTTTGTCGTGCCGCTGCCGTCACCGGCGAGCGCGGTGGGCTCTTACCCCACCTTTTCACCCTTGCCTGTGCGGCCGAAGCCGCCATCGGCGGTCTGATCTCTGTGACACTTTCCGTCGCCTCGCGACGCCCGGGCGTTACCCGGCATCGTGCCCTGCGGAGCCCGGACTTTCCTCGAACCGGGCCGCCGTAGCGACCGGCCCGCGACCCCTTCTCCCTCCGCGCTCCGTCCTCGTGCCAGACTACCCTGCCCGGCCGCCGCCCGTTCCGTCCCGTGCCCGACTCGCATACTCTTGGATCACGCCGACCCGAGGGAAGGCGACGAGGCCGAGACCCCAGACAGAAGGACGGACCCATGACACGCACCCGGTTCGGGCTTTCCCGCCCGCATGCCCTGGCATCCATCGCCGCCCTGCTGGTGACGGTCGCCGTCACCTCGAGCGTGCAGGCACAGGAGACATCCGCCTGGACGATCTCCGTCACGCCGACGAGCCTGGAAATGGCGACCGGCGAGACCGCGAGGCTCGAAGCGGTGGTTCGAAACGCCTCGGGGGATCCGATCGACGCCGAGGTCAGGATGTTCGCCCCGGACTCCGACGGGATCACGGTGGACAGGGATGGGACCGTCAAAGCGACGGCCGGCGGTTCCTTCCGGGTCATGGTGTTCGCCCGCCGGCCGGAGGGATCGTTCCTGAGATCCGAGGTCCCGGTCGAGGTCGCCTGGCCACCGGTCGAGTCGATCGAGATGGTCGCATTTCCGGAGCGCCTGTACTCCGGAAACGTCTACCGGGTGCAGGCAGAGGCCTGGACCGAAGGAGACCTCCTGCGGACCGACCTGGTGCCGACGCTACGAAGTTCTGATCCCGCGATCCTGTCGGTAGGGGCCGCGGGTGGACTGAGCGCGGTCGCTCCGGGTTCCGCCCGCCTCACGGCCTCCGCGGACGGCTTCGATCGCTCCTGGGACGTGGAGGTGCACGAGAGCCCCGTCAGGAGCGTACGGATCTCGGCCGCGCGTACGACGGTTCGCACCGGAGACGTCGTCTCGATCCAGGCGGCCGCGCTCGATGCGGCGGGACGGCCGGTGGCCGATGCTCCCGTCAACTTCAGTGTCGAAGCATTTCCGATCGACACGTTGATCGCACCACCGTCGGCGGCCCACGTGGCTTCAGATGGCCGGTTCGTCGCGGAGAAGCCGGGCGCATACGTGGTGCACGCGTCGTCCGGGAACGCAGGAGGATCGATCGAGCTCCGGGTCGAGGGACGTGAGGTGGCGGAGAAGGTCACGCTGCTCGGCCATGGTGCCGTGTCCGAGGTCCACACTTCGGACCTCTGGGTGTGGGAGGGCGTGGACGGCCGGGACTACGCCGTTACCGGCACATGGGGAGGCGAAGGAAAGACCTACTTCTGGGATGTCACCGACCCGACCTCGGTGGTGAAGATCGACAGCTTTCAGGTGGACGCCCGCACCGTAAACGATGTGAAAGTCTCCGAAGATGGCCGGATCGCGGTGATCAGCCGGGAAGGAGCCTCGAACCGCAGGAACGGGATCGTCATTCTCGACGTGAGCGATCCTCACAACGTGAGCGAGATCTCACGCTACGACGATGGCCTGACGGGCGGTGTGCATAACGTGTTCATTTCCGATGGACACCTGTTCGCGCTCAGCGCAGGCCAGCGCTACGACATTCTCGACATACGTGATCCGGCGAATCCCACGAAAGTCGGGAGCTTCGAGCTCGACACGCCCGGCCACTCGATTCACGACGTGTGGGTGGAAGATGGAATCGCCTACTCGTCCAACTGGTCTGATGGAGTAGTGCTGGTGGACGTCGGGAACGGAGTGGCCGGAGGATCCGTGACGAATCCCGTGAAGATCGGGAGCTATGCGTATCCATCCGGCGGGAACCACGCCGCGTTCCCGTTCCGCAGCGAGTCCACGGGCAAGTTCTACGTGATCGCGGGAGACGAGATCATGCCGGAGTGCGCGGACCCGGATCGGCCGTGCGTGGCGGAGGGCTACCTGCACTTCATCGAGTTCTCCGATCCGGAGAATCCGGTTGAAGTGGCCCGATACCAGGTACCCGAAGCGGGTTCGCACAATTTCTGGGTCGAGGGCGACCGGCTGTATGTCGGCTACTACAACGGAGGTCTGCGGGTGGTGGACATCTCGGGTGACCTGATGGGCGACCTGTACCGCCAGGGCCGTGAGATCGCGGTCTACCGGGCCTGGGATGCGGAGGGGTTCGTGGCGAACACTCCGATGACCTGGGGCCCCCAGCCGCACAAAGGCAACGTGTTCTTCAGTGAGTTCAATTCAGGCCTGTGGGCCGTCCGGATCGAGCCGGTACGGGAGCTCGTCCCGTGAGATCGGCGATTCACCCGAAGATCGGGGCCCTGGCAGCAATCATCGCGTGGAGCGCGGTCGGTCCCGGCGTCCCCCCCGTCCCCCCCGTCCAGGCGCAGCAGGCCGGGACGAGCCGGCCGCCCGAGGCCGACTACTGGATGTACGTGGCGGCGGAATCGGAGGATGAGGTCGCGCTGATCCGATTCGGACCGGAGGGGGCGAGAGTAGAACAGACAATCCCGGTCGGGTCGTTCCCGACGGACATCGACGGGCCGCATGGGATTGCCGTGCACCCCGACGGATCACGCTGGTACGTGTCGATCGCGCACGGCCTGCCGTACGGCGAGGTCGTCGCGTACTCGACCGAGACGAACGAGCGGGTCGGAAGGGTCAAGGCGGGGTTGTTTCCGGCCACGATGGCGATCGATCCGGTGGGCCTGCTGTTCGTGGCGAACTTTAACCTCCACGGGGACCACGTTCCGAGTTCCATCTCGGTGATCGAGACCGGGTCGATGCTCGAGCTGACGCAGATCGAGACCTGCACGATGCCGCACGGTGCACGGTTCAGCCCGGACGGGACGATGCTCTACTCCGTCTGCATGATGGATGACCAGCTGGTCGAGATCGATGCTCGCACCCTATCGGTGCGTCGGCGATTCGGGCTGACTCCGGGCCGCGAAGCACTCCTTGCCGGTCAGTCCACACGCGCGCCGGAGATGTCGTCTATGCGGGCCGCGGAGCGCGAGGGGCACGTTGACGCGCGCTGCGGGCCGACGTGGGTGGAAGCTGCGCCGGACGGCGAAGTCGTCTACGTCGCGTGCAACAAGAACGCGGAGGTTCTCGAGCTCGACCTCGGGAATGGAAGCGTACGGCGTAGATTCCCGGCCGGGAAAGGCCCCTACAACCTGGCGGTCAGCCCTGACGGGCGGAATCTCGTCGTCACCTTCAAGGGAGACCAGGCCGTCGGAGTCTTCGACCTCGAGACCGGAGAATCGAAGGTGGTGTCCACCACGCGTCGCCTGCCGCACGGAGTGGTCATCAGCCCGGATTCCCGCTATGCGTTCGTCTCGGTGGAGGGTGTCGGAGGTGAGCCGGGCACGGTAGATGTGATCGACGTCTCCAGCGGTGAGGGCGTCGCGCGTGTTGACTTGGGAAAGCAGGCCGGCGGCATCGGATTCTGGAAGATCACGCCGTAATCCTCTCCGGGTCTTTCGCGGCCGGCAATGAGACTGAAACTTCCGCGATGTCGCGCTCGTCGGACAGGATGAGTCGAACGACGCGGGGAGTGGGGAAATGGCGCGGCACACAGCCGTAAACGCTAACACGTCGGAGCGAAGGAATACCCGATGAACACCGATCGATCGATCGCGCATCTCAGGCGTTGTATGGTTGCGGCCCTGTTCGGGCTCGGCGTCTTCTTCCAGAATCCGATGACGCCCGGCGTCGCGCTGGCCCAGGAAACCGGGACATGGACTGCGGCCGCGGACACGGCCGACGATCTCGGCCAGCGTGGGTCCGGCTTCGAGGTCACCGGCTATCTGGGAGTGCTCACACCACTGTCCACCCTGGCCAACCAGGGGGACACTCTGAAAGCGGAGCTCACGACCTCCCTTTCATATTCGCTGGGCCTCGACTACTGGTTCTCCAGTGGATTCGGTATCGGAGTTTTCGGCGGCTACACTCAGCCCGAATTGACGGTTTTCCAGGTGGAGGAGGTAGGAACGTTCCCCGACGAGTTGAATCTTGGAAATGTCGATTACTTCTATGGTGTTCTGACGGCGATGTACCGGCCGAATTTCAGCGGAAACAAGACGATTCTGCGGCCGTACTTCCTGCTTGGAGGCGGCATCAAATCGGTCGGATCGAGTGCCATCGACCTCGGAGACGGGGAGACGTTCAGCGTTGAGAGTTCCACCAAGCCCGTGCTCGCGTTCGGGGCCGGAGCTCACCTGATCCTCTCCAAATCGTGGTTCCTGCGTATCGACGTTCGCGACCTGGTCTCCCAGTTCGACCCCGAGCCGTTCGAGCACTCCAAGGTCCAGAACGACCTGTTCACGTCGATCGGCTTCGGGTACGCATTCCATTGAGTTCGGCTTTCCGCTGTCCATGATGACGCCGGCCGGCGTGCAGGAGCTGGTCCCGGAGGACAGGATACGCTCCCGGGTTGCGGAGCTGGCGCGACAGATCGACGAGGACTACGCCGATGCCGGGGAGATTCTTCTCCTCGGCGTTCTGCGTGGCGCATTCATATTCGTCGCCGACCTCTCCCGGGCTCTTTCCATCGACCGCCGTGTAGACTTCATCGCGCTATCGAGCTATGAACGCGACGCGCGCCGTGGCGGCGTGCGCCTGATCATGGATTCCCGCGTACCGATCGAGGGTAAACATATCCTCCTGGTCGAGGACATCCTCGACACGGGCAGGACGCTCGAGTACCTGCTCGACGCGTTCGCGGCGAGAAAACCCGCATCGATCCGGAGTTGTGTGCTTGTGCGTAAGCCGACACAGGAGACGCAGGTGACGCCTGACTACGTCGGATTCGACATTTCCGACGAGTGGGTGGTCGGATACGGACTGGACTTCGACGACCGCTTCAGGGCTCTTCCGTACATCGGGACCCTGGACCCGGACGCGATCGACTAACAGCATTCCGCGGGTGAAACGACCTTCCGGAGACGCGCTGGCTCAAGGATGCCCGGTCAGGAACGGGGTGGGTGTGCCATCTTGTCCCAGTGCCGGATCAGACAGCCAGCCACAATTCCCAGAAGTCATGCTAACGTAGTGTACAATAAGCGCTTAAGGCATATGCTGCGTTCGGGCCGATCTGGCACAAAAGATGCACCTCCCCGGGGGACTCCTTTTGCCCCGGCCCCGGAAGCGGCCGAATGACCGGGCCGAATGACAGGACCGAAGGAACACGACCGGGACGAAGGAATACGTCAGTCGATCACGACGGACATAGAACGGAATACGAGGAACAGAACATGACGACGAATTCCCCTGTGACGGATACGGCGACGGAAGAGCGTCGCACGACGGACGGGGTCGAGGTGATCCGGGATGATCAGTATACAGTTGAAATCGTGTCGGATTCCGGGGAAGGCGCGCAGAAGTGCGGACAGATCTTCGGCGCGATGAGCGCGAAGATGGGCAACGGCGTGTGGACGGTCGAGATCATCCCGGCCGAGATTCAGCCGCCTGCCCGCAGTCCGGCGGGCGCGAGCGGAATCCGTATCCGCATCGGCACCGACGAAGTCACGAACTGGGGCAACAGGACGAGCGTCTGCGTGGCGTTCAACGAGCAGGTCCTGTTCGCCCGACACGTTCTCGATGCGCTCGAGGAGGACGCGATTCTCCTGGTCGAGAACATGTGGAAGGACCACCGGGACGAAGACATCAGGGCCGAGTGGGCAACCGTGATGGAGAAGCTGTCCGGCAGCGGATACCGGATCATCGAGGTCCCGATGGAAGAGCAGTGCCTGACGGTCGTGGAAAACGCCCGCAAGGGCAAGAACATGTTCGTGCTGGGCATGCTGTGCTGCATCTTCGACCGGGACCTGGACCTCGCGCGGGAGCAGATCGCACACGCCTTCCGAAAGAAGTCCGAAGAGGTCTACGAAACCAACGTGAAGCTGCTCGAGCTCGGATACTCCTGGGCCGACGAGCACCTGGACTTCAGGGTAGACGTCCCGACGCACCCCGCCACCGAAGACATGGTCGTGATGAACGGCAACCAGGCGCTCGCCTTTGGCGCCGTGGCCGCGGGCATGGAGCTCGCCGCCATGTACCCGATCACACCGGCGACATCGGTGTCGCACCAGCTCGGCGAGATGTTCCACGACTTCGGCGGGATCATGCACCAGGCGGAGGACGAGATCGCCGCGGCGGGCGTGGCGATCGGCGCCAGTTATTCAGGCAAGGTGGCGTTCACCATCACCTCCGGACCGGGGCTCGCCCTCAAGACAGAGTTCCTGGGGCTTGCGATCATGACCGAGATTCCACTGGTCGTGATCGACGTGCAGCGGGGTGGGCCCTCGACCGGACTCCCCACGAAGGTCGAGCAGTCCGATCTGCTCGCCACGATCTTCGGACAGCCGGGTGACGCGCCACACGTCGTCATGGCGCCCGCGACGATCGCAGGGTGCTTCCACTCGATGATCACGGCACGGAGGATCGCCGAGACCTTCCGCACAGTGGTAATCGTGCTGACGGACGCGAACCTCGCTACCGGGGTACAGCCGTTCCCGAGGCCGAGCCTGGACCCGGCCTGGATGGGCTCGCGCCCCAACATGAGCCCGGTGCCTGAAGGAAAGCGTCCGTACGACTGGGATCCGAAGACGGGCCTGTCGCAGCGCTTCATCCCCGGACAGCCGGGAGGAATGCATACGCTCACAGGGCTGGCGCACGACGAGGAGAGCCATGTCGCCTATGCGTCCGCCGTCAACCAGCGCAGTTCCAACATGCGGAGCCGCAAGCTTGCGGTTCTCCAGAGTACGCTGCGGCCTCCGAAGGTGAACGGGTCGGATTCGGGCGACCTCCTGGTGGTCGGGTGGGGCTCTACCAAGGGCGCGATCGAGGAGGCGGTCGAGAACATGCGGGCCGAAGGCCTGTCGGTGTCCTCGCTGCATATCCGCTTCCTGTCGCCGCTCGAGCCGGGACTGAAAGAGATCTTCCAACGGTTCCGGAAAGTGATGACGGTGGAAATCAACTACAGCGATGAGCCGGACGATCCGTTCATTACCGATGAGAACCGCCGTCGCGGACAGCTTGCCTGGCTTCTCCGGGCGAATACGCTGGTGGACGTGGACTGCTGGACGCGTGTGCTGGGCGAGCCGCTCAGACCCGGAGTGATCGAGGACGTGATTCGAACGCATATTCCGAAGGGGGGTGCCGCGTGAGCGCCCATAGCTGCTCTCTGCTGTACCAGGTAGAGGATGACCATGAGTACACGATGTCCGACTACGAGGACGTGCAGCCGCGGTGGTGTCCCGGGTGTGGCGACCTTTCCGTCCTCACCGCGGCCCAGCGCCTGCTCGCGGCCGAGCAGCTGAAGCCGGAGGAGACGGTGTTCGTATCGGGGATCGGCTGCTCCAGCCGGTTCCCTCACTACGTCAACTCGTATGGGTTCCACGGACTCCACGGACGGGCGCTGCCGGTGGCGACCGGAATCAAGCTGAACCGGCCGGACCTGCACGTGTTCGTGGTGATGGGAGACGGTGACTGCACCTCGATCGGCGCCGCGCACTGGTTGCACGCGACGCGGTACAACGTGGACATGGTGGCCCTGATGATGGACAACAACATCTACGGTCTGACCAAGAAGCAGACGTCGCCGACCACACCGCAGGGATACATGAGCAACACGCAGCCACTCGGGAGTTTCCTGCCGGCGCTGAATCCGATCGAGGCGACGCTCGGCGTGTCGAACGCCTCGTTCGTGGCGCAGACCGCGGAGTGGATGCCGGCGCACCTGTATGCGACGCTGCAGGCGGCGTATCAGCACAAGGGCTTCGCGTTCGTGCGCATTCTCCAGCGCTGCCCGGTGTTCACGGGAGATCTGTATAAGGATGCCGTTAAGAACCCCGACATGATCGAGATGCTCGAGCACCCGGACGGCGTCGAGGTGCCCGACCTGCACCAGATCTACGAGAACGTGAACCGACACGATCCTCGGAACATCGACGCGGCGCGGGAGCTGGCGGAGAAGGTCGACCGCATCCGCGTCGGCGTGTTCTTCCGGGACGAGAGCCGTCCGCGCTACGAGGAGACGCGGCATCTGCCGCTCCACACGACGGACGACAAGATCAGAATCCTGAACGAAGAGCTCGACAAATATGCCGTCTGACGAACGGACTCGAGACGCGCTCGCCGCCGTCGCGGCCGCGCGAGACGATTTTCGGTCGGCCCTGGTGGGCACGGCAGATCAGCTCCGCGGGCTCCTGCTGGCGCAGGCCGGCGACGCCGACACGGAACTGGACCGTGCCGCCGCGGAGCTCGGGAATTTCGCGGCGGGCCGCATAGACGTGGAGCGGTTCGCGTCACTGGTTGCCTCGGATGAGGTCCTGGATGAGGCAAGTCGCGGGCATCTGCAGCGCGCCGTAGAGACGCTCGAGTCCCTGGCTTCCGCGGGCGACGATGTGTTCGTGGCCCGCGTCCCGGCCGACGGCGACCTGGGCGAGACGGTGGCCCGCGCCCTCGGCGAATCGGGCCGCGCCTTCGGGGCGGCGCGCACGGCCGAGCTCGCCCGCACCGGGCGGTTCAAGGCCGACGAGCACCGTCGGTGGATCGACCATTTCCCGCCGGCCCAATGGAGCCGAAAGGAGCGGGAAATAGCGCCACCTCTCGTCGTGTTCCTGCGCGGCAAGGAATTCCGGGCGGGCGGATTGTCCGACTTTCTCGATGGATCGCAGAAAATCGTGCTGGTCGTCGAGGGTAAATCTCCGCCTGCCGCGCTCGTGCGCTGCCTCACCCCTGGCGTCCACGTGCTGCAGACAGATAATCCCGGCACCCTGGCGAGCATCAACGAGACGGAAGGGCCGGCGATCGCCGCCCTCGTCCCCTCGGATGCGGCCCGATTCGAGCACCGGCCAGGCAGCGGCGAATCCGCGGGTCTCCAGCTCACGGTCGAGGCGGTTCCCGAGGAGGAACCCCGACGAGCGCTCGGCCGGATCAGCGCGTTTCAGCAGGCGGAGGAACTTCGACAGCTTCGCGTGCTGACGGGAGCCACGCGGACCACCGGATCCGACGTTGCCGGGGACGCCGCGGTGGACGCGACCCCTGCAACGGACGCGGACGTGCTGGCCGCCTGGATCCTCGGCCAGGGCAACCAGGGAGCCGCATGACCGCTGAGACCATCCTGGGGTCCGTCGCGATCCTCGGCGGTGTCGGGTTGACGTTCGGGACGCTCATCGCGCTCGCGAACAGCAAGCTCCGCGTGTGGGAGGATCCGCGCATCGAGTCGGTGACCGACATCCTTCCCGGGGCGAACTGCGGGGCCTGCGGGTACGCCGGTTGCCGTGCATTCGCCGAGGCGGCCGTAGACGGCGTCGTAGCGCCTGCCGGATGCACCGTCATGGGCGAGGGTGAGGTCGACGACGTGGCGGCGATGCTCGGCGTGGATGCCGGGGAGGCAGTGAAGAGGGTCGCGCGCCTGCTGTGCGCGGGCGGCTCGCAGGTAGCGCCGTACAAGGCCATTTACGACGGTCTCGAGAGTTGTGCCGCCGCCGTCGCCGTGAGCGGAGGCGGAAAGGCCTGTTCGTGGGGCTGTGTCGGACTGTCGGACTGTGCTGTGTCGTGCGATTTCGACGCGATCCGCATGAACGAATTCGACCTTCCCGAGGTCGACATCGATCTGTGTACGGCGTGCGGCGACTGCGTCGAGGCGTGTCCGCTGGACCTGTTCGTGCTGATGCCGCTCGATCACAAGTTGATCGTCCAGTGCAGGAATCTTCTCGAGGGCGATGCCGCCACCGATGTGTGCGCCGTCGCGTGCGACGCCTGCGGGCGCTGTGCGGCCGACGCGCCGGAAGTTGTGGAAATCCGGAACGGCCTCGCCGTCGTAGACTATGAAGCAATCGATCGTGCCACGCTCGCGGCTACCGCCCGCTGCCCCACCGGAGCGATCCAGTGGGTGGAGGGGGCGCAGGAGCTGCGGCTGGAGCCCGTAATGGCAGGGAGCGAGACGTAATGATCAAGCGCAAGAACAAGAAGAACGATACTCAATCGGTCGAACCCCGGTACCCGGGCATACAGACTGCGATGGACGGCAGCGCCGCCGTGGTAGAGATGGAAACGGCGGGAGGCGAGGCCGCCGGAGCATATCCGATCACGCCGTCGACCCAGATGGGCGAGGGGTGGGCCGCGGCGCGGGCCGCCGGGAAGCTGAACGTGAACGGACGCCCGCTCCTGTTCTTCGAGCCCGAGGGCGAACATGCCGCGGCCGCCGTCACGGCCGGAATGAGCATGACCGGGCTTCGCGCGACGAATTTCTCGAGCGGCCAGGGCATCGCCTACATGCACGAGTCGCTGTACGCGGCCGTCGGGAAGCGCCTGACCTACGTCCTGAATGTCGCCGCGCGCGCGATGACCAAGCACGCGCTGAACGTTCACGCCGGGCACGACGACTATCACGCGGTCGATGACACAGGTTTCTTTCAGCTGTTCGCCAAGGACGTGCAGGGAATCGCAGATCTCAACCTGATCGCGCACAGGATCGCCGAACTGGCCCTCAACCCGGGGCTGGTGGCCCAAGACGGATTTCTCACCAGCCACGTGATCGAGACGCTGCGACTGCCGGAGCGCGAGCTGATCAGGGAGTACCTCGGCGACCCGGCCGACATGATCGAGTCGCCCACGCCGGCCCAGAAGCTGACGTTCGGGGACACGCGTCGGCGGATTCCCGAGATGTTCGACCTCGACTACCCCGCGCTGCTCGGCCCCGTGCAGAACCAGGACAGCTACATGCAGGGCGTAGCGGCACAACGTCCGTTCTACTTCGATCACGTCGAAGCTCTGACGGACCAGGCGATGCGCGAATTCGAGGAGCTCACGGGCCGGAAGTACGAGCGCGCCACCGGTTATCGGCTGGACGATGCCGAGTGGGTGCTGGTCGGCCAGGGGTCCCTCGTGTCCAACGCCGAGGCCGTGGCCGATTACCTGCGCGAGGAGCGGGGACTCAAGGTCGGGGTGCTGGATGTGACGATGTTCCGTCCCTTCCCCGCCGATCGGATCACCAAGTTGCTGCGCGGCAAGAAGGGCGTGACCGTGCTCGAGCGCACGGACCAGCCCCTGGCCGTAGACAACCCGCTGCTCAGGGAGATCCGCGCGGCGATGGCGAAGGCCGTGGAGACCGGTCGGGCGAACGGCGGACATGCCCCGCACCCCGGTCTTCCGTCGATCGATGCCAGCGATGTGCCCGAGTTCTACTCGGCCGGGTTCGGCTTCGGGAGCCGGGACCTCCAGCCCGCGGACCTCGTTCTGGCGGTCGAGAACATGCTGCCGGAAGGCATCGGTCAGCGGTTCTACTACCTCGGCATCGATTTCATACGCGAGGGCACGAACCTGCCCAAGCTCGAGATCTGGCAGGAGAAGCTGCTCGACGCATATCCGGATCTCGCCGGGAAAGCGTTGATTCCGGAACGTGACATCAACCTCCTCCCGAAGGATGCGATCACGCTTCGCATTCACTCGGTGGGCGGCTGGGGCGCGATCACGACGGGCAAGAACGTAGTGCTCACATCTCACGAGCTGTGCGGCTACCACGTGAAAGCGAACCCCAAATACGGTTCCGAGAAGAAGGGGCAGCCCACCACGTTCTACGGAATCCTGTCCCACGAGCCCGTGCGGCTGAACGGCGAACTGCAGAGCGTGAACGTCGTGCTGTCGCCGGACCCGAATGTGTTCGGCAACTCCAACCCGCTCGCCGGGCTGGAGCCGGGCGGCGTGTTCGTGATCCAGAGCGAGCGGAGCCCCGAGGAATTGTGGGCCTCCTTCTCACCGGCCGCCCGACAGCTGATCCGGGAACGGAACATCCGCGTGTTCGGACTCGACGCGTTCAAGATCGCGTCGGAAGAGGCGTCAGACCCGGAGCTGCGCTACCGGATGCAGGGAACGGCGTTCCTCGGAGCGTTCTTCAGGGCGTCTCCCGTGATGGAGCGCGAGGAACTGGACGAGAAGACGCTGTTCGAGGGGATTCGGGAACAGATCCAGAAGAAGTTCGGACACCTCGGCGAGCGGGTGGTCGAAGACAACGTCCGGGTGATTCGCCGCGGGTTCGACGAGATGTACGAGGTCGAGATCCCGGAGGAGACGGTCGTCGGCAGTGAAGTGATGGCCGAGGCGGCTGTGGGCGCGATTCCGACCCTGATGGATCACCCGAACCAGCTGCCGGGAATCGGAAACCAGGGACGGTTCTGGGAGCAGGTCTGCTCGCTGTGCGGCATCGACCAGGATGTGATCGCCGACCCGTTCGCGGCGATCAGCGCGATCCCGGCTGCCACGAGCGCGGTGCGTGACATGTCGGACATCCGATTCGAGGTGCCGGATTTCATCGCCTCGAAGTGCACGGGCTGCTCGCAGTGCTGGACGCAGTGTCCCGACGCGGCGATCCCGGGTGTCGTGAACTCTGTGGAGGACATAATCCTCTCCGCGATCCGCACGGCGCAGAACGGAGCATCGCTCGATCGGATCCAGTCCGTGTCGGGCAATCTCGCCCGCGAGGCGCGCAAGGTCCTGAAGGCCGTTCCGTTCACCACCTTCGGCGACACCGTCTCAACGGCCTACAAGAACCTGGTCGAGAAGCTGCCGTGGGACGCGGAGCGAAAGAAGGCGCTGGATGAGGAGTTCGCGGCAGTCTACTCGGTACTGGCCGACTTCCCGCTGGCCAAGACCGTGCCGTTCTTTGATGTGCAGGAAAGCAAGGAAAAGGGCGCCGGCGGACTTCTGTCGATCACGGTGAATCCGGAGGCCTGCAAGGGCTGTAACATCTGCGTCGACGTGTGCGCGGACGGCGCGCTGGTCACGGCCCACCAGACCGACGAGTTGCTCGACCAGCTGCGCCGGAACTGGGTAATGTGGGAGAACCTGCCCGACACTCCTGACAGGTTCATCAACATCCGCAGCATCGAGGAAGGGATCGGGGTCCTCCCATCTCTCCTGCTCAAGAAGGAGAACTACCGCACGATGGCGGGCGGCGACGGAGCGTGCAGGGGGTGTCGGCGGTAGAGTCGCTTATGCAGCCGAGGGTCGAGAAGTTCGTCGGCGAGCTGGACGAGCTGATCGGCGCCCTCGATCGCAAGGCCCGCGAGCTGCTCTCCGCCGATGCGGATCTCGACCTCGCGGCTGCCGCCGAGGGTGAGACATCCGTGCCGCTGGACGCCGCGAAGCGCGAGGAGCTGGCGCGGCTGGTGTCGGCCATGAAGGTGCTCGAAGACCTCCGGTGGCGGTACGTCGAGGGCCCGAGCGGCCAGGGACGTGCCAACATGGGGATCACCAACAGTACGGGTTGTTCGTCCGTGTGGGGCTCGACCTACCCGTACAATCCGTATCCGTATCCGTGGGTCAACCACCTGTTCCAGGATGCCCCGTCGCTGGCGATCGGGGTGTTCGAAGGCAACATGCGCAAGATGGCGAACGCGTTCGGCGCCGTCCGTCGGGCAAAATTGCTGGTGTCGGACGAGTATGACGCGGTGACTCACGAGCCTGAACTCACGATGCTGGACTGGCAGGGGTTCACCGACGCCGAATTCGATCTCTGCCCACCGATCACGGCGATCGGAGGCGACGGAGCGATGCTCGACATCGGGTTCCAGAACCTGTCGCGCCTGCTCGCGTCCGGGAAACCGATCCGGGTCGTCGTGCTCGATACCCAGGTCTACTCGAATACGGGTGGACAGGCGTGCACGAGCGGCTTTACCGGCCAGGTGTCGGACATGGCGGCATATGGAAAGGCGCAGCACGGAAAGGAGGAGGTCCGCAAGGAGCTGTCGCTGATCGCGATCGCGCACCGCGGAGCCTTCGTCCTGCAGACCTCGCAGGCGTCCGCCTCCCACCTGATCGCCGGAGTTCTCCGGGGGCTGCAGTCGCCGCGCCCGAGCGTGCTCAACTTCTACACGCCGTGTCCGGTGGAGCACGGGCTCGCCGATGACATGGCCCCGGACGCCGCCCGCTTCGCCCTCGAGAGCCGGGCGTTCCCCTTCCTGATCTACGACCCGGATGCGGGCCCGACGATCGCCGACTGCCTGGACCTGTCCGGCAATCCGTCGATCGAGGACGACTGGCCGACCTACGAGCTGGAGCACCTGGACGACGACGGAAAAGAGCAGACATTCGAGCTGCCGGTCACGACGGCGGACTGGGCCGCGACGGAGGGACGGTTCAAGAAGCACTTCCGCCCGATCCAGCGGGATGACTGGGATGATGACGCCCAGGTCCTGTTCCACGAATTCGTGGCGATGTCGGAGGACGAGCGAGTCGGGAAGACTCCGTTCATCTGGACGATCAATGAAGGCCGGAAACTCAACCGGCTGGCGTGCTCGATCGAGATCGTGGCCCTGGCCGAAGACCGACTGCTGTTCTGGGCCCAGCTCAAGGAGCTGGCCGGTCTGCAGGTCCCGGCGTCCGTGAAGGAGTCGATCGCGGACGACCTCGAGGAGCAGTTCGAGGCGCGGGTCGCGGAGATCAGGGCGGAGTACGAGAAGACGATCAACGAGCTGAAGACGAGCGTGCCGCCGCTGGTGGCACGGCGTCTGGCCGAGGGGCTCCTGCGCTCCGGCAACGGCAAGCTGACGGTGTCCGAGCTGCTCGGCCGCGCCCGCACTGAACCCGGACTCCAGCCGGTGACCGCCGATTCGATAGCCGGGGCCGCGAGCATGATCGGCGATGGCGCCGCGACAGCAACCGTTGCAGCTCCAGCACCTGCGGTCGTACAGCCCGTCACTGATCTGGAAGAAGCCCCTGTCGAGGTCGAACCGGCCGTCGAGACGGCGGAAGCGGAGGACGATGACGACCTCGTCATGGAGCCGTACATCGAGACTGCTCGCTGCACCTCGTGCGACGAGTGCATCAACATCAACAAGAAAATGTTCGCATACAACGATGCCAAGCAGGCGTACATCAAGGACGCCAGAGCCGGGACTTTCGCGGAGATCGTCCAGTCCGCCGAGCGGTGCACGGCCGAGATCATTCACCCGGGAACGCCGCTCAATCCGAAGGAGAAGAACCTGGAGAAGTGGATTGAGCGCGCGGCGCCGTTCAACTGAGCCGCGCGTGACTCGCGGCGACGGCTGACGGGGAGAGGATGCTCAGCGAACTGTTCCGCTCCGACACCTTCCGGCACGGAGTGCATCCGCCGGAACGGAAATCGTATACCGAGTCGATCAAGATCCGGCGGATGCCGTTCCCGGATGAAATCGTCCTGCCGATGCGTCAGCACGCGGGACGTCCGGCGATCCCGCTCGTCAAACGGGGAGACCGTGTCGAGCGGGCGGACAAGGTGGGGGAAGCCGACGGGTTCATTTCGGTTCCGATCCACACATCGGCCGCCGGCACGGTCAGGGACGTCACCCTGTGGCCGCATCCCGACGGCAGCATGGCTGAAAGCGTCGTGATCGAGGTCGACCGGTGGTCTCCCCAGCTTCCACGCCCCCGGATCGTGGCCCGCTGGGAAGGTCTGGACCCGGCGCAGGTGGTGAAGGAGGTGCAGAAAGCGGGCGTCGTGGGCCTCGGTGGCGCCGCCTTCCCGACGCACGTGAAGCTCCTGCCGCCGAAGGACATGCCGGTCCACACGCTGATCGTGAACGGGGCCGAGTGCGAGCCGTACCTGACGACCGACCACCGGACGATGGTCGAGTTCCCGGAGCGGGTGCAGTTCGGAATCCGGATCATGATGAAGGCGCTCGGGGTGGAGCGGGCGATCATCGGCGTCGAGAAGAACAAGCCCGACGCGATCGAACGTCTTCGAGCCACGCTGCCCGATGACCTCGACGTCACGG
>PVMS01126137.1_pt1 | contig 18101 bp, 18 predicted proteins | sample 1853461 | NCBI WGS metagenome assembly PVMS01 (sample SAMN08582032, study PRJNA380276) | Marine sediment metagenome, whole genome shotgun sequencing project. | isolation source: ocean sediment barecode stripped | collected 2017 | reverse complement strand
CTGTCAATGGCGCATACGCAGGCGAGCATGTTCACGTCATGTTTTTCATGAACATATTTTACCGCATTGGCCCTGGGAAGACTTCCTGCCATCCTCAATTCCATATTTTCTCCCGCGTTCAGACCTGCTCCGCTGCCACAACAAAAGGTCTGTTCTCGTATGGTATTCCGGGGCATCTCATAGAAGTTCTTGCATGTGTTCTTGATGATGTACCTCGGTTCATCCAAAAGCCCCATGCCCCTGGATGTGTTGCAGGAGTCATGGTAAGTGATCTTTAAGTGATCGTTTCTGCTGGGGTCGAGATCCAGTTTGCCCTGTTTGATCAGGTCGGCGGTGAACTCTGTAATATGCACCACCTTGGTGGCTTTGGCATTTTCAAATTTTGTCCCTGTAATGGGAGAAACCGGTTCTGCCAGAAAATCAGCGGGACCGTTCATGGTGTCCATATACTGGTGAATCACCCGCCACATGTGGCCGCATTCACCGCCAAGAATCCATTTTACACCCAACCGTCGAGCCTCTGCATACATTTTGGAATTCAATCGTTTCATGGTCTCATGAGAGGTAAAGGATCCAAAGTTTCCTCCCTCGGAAGCATATGTGCTCCACGTGATATCAAACCCGTATTTCTCTTTTAAAAAATGAAACAATATCAAATACCCCATTGCGGTGTATGTGCCCGGATCTGCGAATATATCGCCGGATGGTGTAATAAACAGGATGTCAGCCCCTTTTTTATTAAAACTCGGTTCCACATGGACCCCGGTGACATCCTCGATATCATCGACAAAGAAGTCGAGCATATCCTTAAATGCGTGGGGTTGAATACCGAGATGATTCCCGGTCCGGTAACAGTTGGCAACCGGGGTCGCAATCCAGTCAATGTTGAGACCCAGGAGATTGAAAAGTTCTCTGGCCATCATGGTGATTTCAGCGGTATCGATACCGAATGGGCAGAAAACAGAGCACCGCCTGCACTCCGTACATTGAAAGAAATAATACCACCACTCCTTTAGGACACCGAGTGTGAGCTTCCGTGAACCGGCCAATTTTCCAAGAATTTTTCCGGTGGTGGTAAAATCGTTTCTGTATACCGAGCGAAGAAGTTCCGCGCGCAGCACCGGCATGTTTTTTGGGTCACCGGTTCCGATAAAAAAATGGCATTTGTCCGCACATGCGCCGCAACGGACACAAATATCCATAAATACTTTAAAAGAACGAAATCGATCGAGCCGCTCCCGAAATCCTTTAAAAATTATTTCTTCCCAGTTTTCAGGAAGTTTCCAATCGTCATCCAAAGGATTCCATGCCCGTGCGTTTGGTAGCCCGACATATTCCACACTTTTGGGGTTGGAAGCATAACAGTACATCCCTTTTCGAATCTGAACGGGGGTGTCCATCCATCCGGTTTTAGGCGGGGTTGGGTCTAATTTTGATAACAGTGCATCGGGCTTAAGAAGATCATCAGACATTCGTTACTCCTTTTCTTTTTCCTCTGATGTTGTCTGAGCTATCTCTTTTTCCACCGGCAATCCCACCTCAACCATTTTTTCCCTGAATTCATCCTCATACTGTTCGTATGTATGGACCTCCACCGGGTAGTTCCATGGATTAATATGTCTGATGCGGCGGCTGTTATTGGCGAGGTTCCTAGTGGGGCTCATAAAAATTCCCCCCAAATGCATTAGCTTGCTAAAGGGGAAATATGCCATGAGGACACTGACAAAGAACAGATGAACATAAAATACACTCCCCACATCTGACGGGATTTTGGGTCGAAATGTAACCAACCCCATGGTCAGTTCTTTAACCCCGATAATATCCACTTTTGCAAAGTGCCGCATGAGAATCCCTGATATCGCCACACCGATAATGAGAAAAAGGGGGAAAAAATCTGAGGCAAGGGAAATATACCTGACCTGGGGAATGAAGACTCTTCTTAAGAAGAGAAAAATGACCGCTGCCAACAGCGCGATTCCGGAAAATAAAACACCGGGTAGGCCGACCTGAAGGAATCCGTCGACCTTTTCCAGCAACTGCAAAAATGAGGGCACAGGGTCAATAAAAAACCGAAAATGTCGGATCACCACAGTGAAAAACGACCAGTGAAAAACGATTGCACCGAGCCAGAGCCACTTTTCCCACTCGTAAGAGATTTTACCCTCCTCTTTTAAACGCCACTGGGTGTTTCTGAATAATGAACGAAAAAAAAGTACCTCCAAAAACATCCGCGCCACAACGCCCACAGTCGTTGACGGATTGTCTATACCGGCGGGTTTGATCCAGGGAAGGGATTTCTGCTGCCCACAGGTTGAGGGAATTCGAAATGGGACTGGAGAGCGAGCCCAGTTTATCACACGATAGATAAATCCGGCAATGAATGTAACCAGCGCCAGATAGGGCACGATGACACCAAAAAGAATTTGGAATCCGGCAGCTTCAACGCCCACATAGGCCATCAGCAAAAGTACGATAACCGATAGAAGGGAAAATATATAATTTACATTCATTTACCATTACCTCGTTTATGGCCTCGCCGAACCGACGATCTTATCAAGCCCCCTACATCAAGTTGCCGTCCCAGCTGCGACTGGACTGCACCTCGTTTTGGATTTTTTGTCAATTTTATGAATTGCATTTCACGGGATCCAGCCCGTTCGCCGGAATCTCACGAATCAGACCTGCTCTCTCAAATGCCTTGAACGTTCTGTTTTTCACCTCATTCGCTTGGAGCTGGTAGATCTTTTCCCTGCACACCATATAGAGGTCGAAAGCAATGAGGCTGAGCGCATCAATCTGCTCCTCAAACAACCGCAACTCATTCTCAAACCGATTTCTGTCAAGCTCTTTATTTAAAATGTGTCTGACCGCTTTTTTCAAAGAGAAGATAAAACCGACAGCCTGCGAAGGGGTAAAGTCCTGAATCGCTCTGATCCTGATGATGGGATCCAGAAGCAGGATCACGGCTTTTTCATCCAATCCTTTAAGAAGTTCACCATAGAGTGATTTGAGGCTTTGCAAGGTGGTACTTCCGACCGGATTGGCAAAAGGGTCTTTCTGGCTTTTTAAAAAAGTCGAAGTATCAGCAGGATAGGTCTCGACCGCCCGATCAAACCAAGCTTTTATGATCTCATTTTTGCGTTGCGCCAACAGGACTTCCAGACTCATTCTCGAAACCGCTTTTTCTGTTCAGGATTAAAAGTGGTACCCCTCATTATATCAAGTGAGTAAACGAAACATATTGGCGAAAGAAAGGATTGGTACAAGAAAAAAGTCTATAAACAAGATGCAAATTCATGTCAAGATTAAATGAAAAAAAGTATTTTGTTTACTGAGAATATGCTCACTTTTTCTGTTTCAAAAACCGGTTGTTTTTAAACCGGGTGTCTATTAGTCTTAATAAAAATTTAACTTTCAACGCTCTGTTCCCGCGTTGGTTAATGCCGCAAGGGCCCCATTGAATCCACACAGCAAACAAATAATACAAAACCCCATGTATCGCTACCTGATGGCCCTTACCATTAGCGCGACCGTTGGGTTACAAGGCTGGCGAACACTTTTCAACAATTTCGCAGTAGAAATAGCAGCCCTAGATGGCCATCATATCGGAATGATTCAGTCAATTCGGGAAATCCCTGGATTGCTGACCTTCCTCGTCATCTTTATCATCATTTTGATCAGAGAACATCGACTTTCTACCTTATCCATTGTTTTTTTGGGGCTAGGCGTAGCGATTACCGGACTATTTCCTTCCTACTTGGGTCTTTTGATGACAACCATGGTCATGAGTTTCGGTTTCCATTACTTTGAGACGACAAACCAATCCCTAACGCTTCAATATTTTGATAGACATACATCTCCATGGGTTTTTGGAAAACAGCGCAGCTATGCTGCTGCTTCTAATATCGGCATCGGCCTTTTGATTTTCTTCATCGTCTCTAAGTTAAGTTACACCCAAATCTATCTTTTTATCGGGAGCATAATCATGCTCACGGGTGTTTGGGGGTTGTCAAAGGATCCGACAGATCAAAATATAGGCCCCCAGCGCAAAAAGATGGTTTTTCGTAAAAAGTACATCCTTTTTTATGTTCTCAATTTCATGGCCGGCGCTAGACGTCAGATTTTCATCGCCTTTGCCGTTTTCCTTTTGGTAAAGAAATTTGAATTTACGGTTCAAGAAGTGGCCATTCTTTTTGTAATAAACAATTTCATCAATTTCTTTTTAAGCCCGCTGATCGGGAAAAGCATTATTCGGTATGGTGAAAGGGGGGTCCTTTCTCTGGAGTATTTCTGCCTGATATTTATTTTCCTCGCCTATGCCACCACGGAATCAAAAATAATTGTGGCAGTCCTATATATTTTGGATCACATTTTCTTTAACTTTTCCATTGCGATTCGTACCTATTTTCAAAAAGTGGGGGATCCGAAAGACATTGCGCCGAGCATGGCCGCAGGTTTTGCCATCAATCACATTGCGGCGGTTTTTTTCCCTGTGATCGGTGGGCTATTATGGCTGGTAGACTATCGAATTCCGTTTGTGGGTGGTGCGGTATTGAGCCTGATTTCTCTTTTGGTTGTTCAGAAAATCAGGGTTCGTTAGAGGGAATCTTCGTGGTGAAACTTGAGTGATCGTTAAAACGACCTTGGTTTGCAGATGATTTCCCGGATTCGCATGTCGAAAAGATCGGACTGATTGGCCGGTTTTATGACCAGGGCCGAATCAGCACCCCTTCCGGTCCCTCCAATGGAAATGATATCACCACCTGAAAGGGCGCCGGCATCCGCAGCCATGATGGATATTTCAACTGCTACCTTGGTGCCATGCCCAAAAAGTCTCAGCGTATCGGCAATAAGCAGGGCTGGATAGATTCCGGAGAATTTTTTTGCTATGGATCGTTCAACCCCTGAAAGCGCATGGGTCGCTGAAACAACGGTCGCGCCTTTTTCTTCTAGGTCATTTTGAACTTCATCCGGCATCACCTTGTTAAACGGTTCCCTGAAACCACAGTGATATGTTACCACGGTTATTGAAAAGTCCTTAAAAATTTCCAGAGCAGTATAAGCGGTATCGCCTTTCGTGGACGCGAGGACGACTTCGTTTAAGCCGAGTTCTCGACCCCGTTCGTAGGCAAGTTTGACTGTCTGTGCTGTGTTGATTTTACCGGGGTTGTCAAAATACATGTTCACCTCCTCTATAGCGATCGAATCTCCTGTCGCATAAAGACGATGTAGGAGATAGCGAAGCAGACGACTGTAATTGCCAAAAGAGAAATAATATACGGCAGGACCACGAGGATACTCTGGCTTAACGGGAGCGGGCCTGAAAACCGCGACAGTGATATTTGCTCCATCATGCCCACTCGGACAAAGGAAAGATTCGTCTTGAGCATCGGATCCATGATCGTTACCGTGGAGTCTGTGTAGAGCTGCCTGGGAGATGTAAGGGAAATCGCTCTCTCTATTCTGGCCCGTCGGAGCAGCGATTCAGGATTTGATTCTCCAGCTTCGGGGGTTATCGCCACTGCCACTGCATTGGCACCCAGAGAAATAAAGAAAGAAAAAAAGATCCAAACCGCCACCGCTGCCAAAGCAGATGTGGCCACACTGCGAAACAATATGGAAAAAAGCATGGCCATTCCCAGCCAAAAAGCAATATAGACAATACTGATGACCAGGTAGACAACGATCCGCCAGACTTCCTCAAACCCCGGAATGACCCCCACCATGCTGAGGCCCAGCCCCGTGATGATCAGAACTATCGAAACCATCATCACCGCAATAACGCAGACACCTGCCAAAAACTTTCCGTTGAGAACCGTATCGCGATAAATCGGTTGGGACAACAGCTTACTGAGGGTTCCTTCGCTCCGTTCCCGGTTGATAGTATCAAATCCCAGGATCATTCCGATCAGGGGACCGAAAAATCCCACAAAATCCACCAGTGAAAACCCCGCACCAGATGACGTAAACAACATCAGGAAGACATACTTCGGCTTGGCCACCCCTTCTAAATCCTGCTTGATGTTCAATCCCACCATGTATACCGTAATCAGACTCACCATGGCGATCAGGGCAAATAAAATGATAAAACGATAGCTGCTAAAATGATCCGACAGTTCCTTCTTTAAAATAACCTTGACACCGTACAACGTTATTCCTCCATAAAGTACTTCATGTAAACCTCTTCCAGTGTATACTCTTTTGTCCCAATCCCAAGCTTCTCCTCTGCCAGACGATCCATAGGGCCCTGGGCCACCATTCGTCCCTTGATCATAATACCAATGCGGTTGCATATCTTCTGGGCCTGGTGTAAAAAGTGGGAAGAAAGGATAACCGTCATTTTCTTCTCACCCGAGACGTTTTGAATCAATTCAATCATCCGGTTCGTTGCAGCCGGATCGAGACCTAAGGTGGGCTCATCCAAAAATGCAATCTCCGGATCCTTTATCAAAAGCTCGGCAATACCCAACCGTTGCCTCATGCCCCGCGAATAGGCGCCAATTTTCTTATCTGTTTCCTCGGTCAGGCCGACCTCTTTCAAGGCGTCTTCGATTCGCTCACCCGCCACGGCCATCGGGAGCCGGTTTAGGTCGGCAACAAATTTAAGCATCTGCCGAGCGTTTAAATCCCGATAAAATCCCATGTTCTCCGGCAGGTAACCGATCATCCGTTTGACTTCGATCGGGTTCCGTATCGGTTCTAAATCCATGACCCTCACCTTTCCGCTGCTCGGTTCCGTTAACCCAAGCAACATCAGAAGCGTGGTCGTTTTCCCCGCACCATTTGGCCCCAGAAAACCAAAGATTTCACCCTGTTTTACACTGAAAGAAAGGTGATCGACCGCAACCTGGGTATTGTATATTTTCGTCAATTCTTCTGTTTCAATAACCGTCTTTGTTTCCATTCTATCGCCTTCCAAGGTAACGGAACAAAACCGTCAATCCGGCAATGACCAGAAAGATGATTCCGATTCCGATCCAGCCCCATGCCGAGGAAGCTTTAACGGTCACCCTGAATTCCATGGTTTTAGCGGCCTTTTCCCCTTCCACTCTGACGTTTACCGAATAGTCTCCCACAAGGGCCTCTTCATAGGGCGTGATGGTAACCTCCACCTGTTTGAGTCCACCGGGTTGGATGGCCGCAATATTTTCAGGGTTAAATACCACTTTCCAGTTTTCAGGCTTAAAAGACATAAACTTAATGTTGTTGTTGACCGCCGAGCCCGTGTTTTTAACATAGAAAGACATATTTGCCGGTTTGCCCTGTCTGGCATCCAGTGACAGAAGGCCGGTCAGTGTGCCGACCTCCAATTGATAAGTCCCTGTGAGGACGACCGTCAATTTAGCCTCTGCCTTGGCATCGTCGGAACTCACTCGAATATTGAAAGGATATTCCCCTGCCTTTGCCATGGGAACAGGCTTAACTTCCACTGCGACCGTGGTGGTCTGGTTCGCCTTTAGCCGGACACTGGATATATATTTTGTCTCAAAGGCCGGTTTGAAATTGATGACCCACCCCTCGGGTCCCTGAGCAAACAGGCTGAACACCGCATCTTTTTCCAGCTTGCTGTCCACTTCCAGGGAAAATTCAAACTTGGCATCTGACGGCCCCTGAAGAACCGGATAGGAAGTGGTTATTTTAACCCCCTTTGCCTTAACAGGTCCTTTCTCTTTTTCTCTGATTTTAACCAGGATGTCCTGGCTCATCTTGAAATAGCCGTCCGGTGTTTCCGCCTCCACACGGAACTCGTAATTACCCGGGGCTACATCCTTGTCGGGCACGGCCTCAAATGTAAGGGTTTTGTCTTCACCGGAAGGGACAGAAACGGCGGTTACACCGTAGCGATAGGTTTTAATTCTTGTTTTCCATCCCGGTGGTTTTTTTGTGACACGAACATGAACCGTTTCATCGGATCGTCCCTTGTTATTGAAAATAACGTCCATGGTTACATCTTCGTCAGGGGGGAGCTCCACTCCCGGATATTCCACAGCCATTACAATCAGCCTCTCCGGCTTTTCTCCCTCTTTCCCCTGGCCCTTCTCTTCAGCAGCACATGGCCAGGTGAAAAATAACACCCCCATGATCGCTAAAAAAGAAATTAAGGAAACTCTTCCCCTCTCCCTCTTGTTCATACCTCGTCTCCTCCCACTCCCTTTTCAGTTTACGATTTGATTATTTTAAGGTCTTTTCACCAACTTTACAATTCAATCGCTGTTTTGGCTTCTTGGTTTTGAAATATGCCTTTCCCTTTGCAAAACCGCCCCTGTACCATCTGCCAACCTGCCCCGCCTTTCCACGGGGGGCTACGGGGCAGGCAAATCGCGCAGAGGAAAAGCAGAAGATTCTATCGAATTTTAAAAATACCGATATTTGTTTTTTTGTCAAGCGCCTTGTTTGAAAAATTGCACTGTTCTTTATATAACTATCCGTTATTTTAACAGATAGCTTCAATGAAACCATTGACATCAGTATCATTTTGAATATATAAGCACTCAAGTTTCGCACCCCTTTTGGGGCACGGTGACGCATCTGGTGTGGGGTGAAAAAAAATTTTGGAAAAACAATGAGGCAATCAGTTCGAACCGGTATCCATAAAGTAATCACCGTACACAGGCACGCGATGGTCTGGTTTCTTTTTACCCAATGCCTGATGCGATTTTCCTTTAAACATCAGGTACAGAACTTGTGTAAACAGGTCATGTAGTGAAAATGTCCTTATGTTGGATCACAGGAGTAAACTTAAACGGGTGTTTTGGTATTGAAAAAGGATTTCTATGATTGTTGATTTCCATACCCACATTTTCCCAAAAAAAATGCGTGAAAACCGCGAATTTCATTTTCCTTCTGAATCCGCGTTCAAACTTCTGTACAGTTCGCAAAAGGCAAAACTTGCAGGTTCTAAAGAGCTGGTGAAAGCCATGGATGAGCAAGAGGTGGATAAATCTGTTATCTTCGGATTTCCCTGGAAAATAAGCGATACGTTTAAAAGACACAATGACTACATCATGGATGCTGTGCAAAAATATCATGGACGGCTGATCGGTCTTTGCTGTTTCGATCCGTTTAACAGCGACGCTGTCTCTGAAACCGAGCGGTGTATCGACGGTGGACTTCTCGGGATTGGTGAACTTGCATTTTATGAGTCCGGCATAAATGAGACCTGCTTGGACAGGCTTCTCCCCCTCATGGCGATCTGTCTGGATAAGGATCTACCGACCATCGTTCACACCAACGAGCCTGTCGGTCATTTTTATCCGGGTAAAACAGAAAATACCCTATCACAAATCTATCGGCTTGTAAAAAGATTCCCAAAAAAACAAAATCGTCCTCGCTCATTGGGGCGGCGGTATCTTTTTTTTCAATCTTCTGAAAAGGGAAGTAAAAGAGAGTTTTAAAAATGTATATTTTGACACAGCTGCATCGCCTTTCCTCTATGATCCATCGGTATACCGGGTGGCGCTGCAGATTATCGATCCGAATCGGATCCTCTTTGGGAGTGACTACCCGCTCTTAGAACCGATAAGATATTTTAAGGAACTTGAACAGACCGATTTGTCTCAAGATGAAATTGAAGGGATTTGCGGCAGAAATGCTATGCGGTTGTTAAATCTGTAAAAATCCGTTGCAATGGATCAAGCGATGGGGTCGAGACGAAAAATCAGATAAAAAGTTTCCAAAAGGAAACCCGGCAGTTTCCATTTAGAAACTTTGATGCGATGGTAAGCACATCATTCCCGCGGGTCTTTTCTCAACAATAAATTATAACCTGTTGAAAAAACTATTAATATATTATTTCCCAATCCCTTTTAAAAATATCCATAAGGTTGGCAAGCTTTTTGCATGAACCCTATAGCAGTATTAAACCTAAATCTTCATCTGTTTTCTCCTTATTAAAACGGTTAATCGGGAAGGCCCGGTTAACCGTTTTTTTTATCAACCAGACATCCCATCCTTAACCATCTCAATATAGATTGAATCAGAATGGTCTGAAATGATCTGTTGAAAAACCTCTCTCTTTTGATCCATATCCCCTTTTGCACCGTAGATTTGGCCCAGGTTAAAAAGCGCCTCGTCCTTCATGGTGGAATCAGGCCCGGAAGCAATCATTTTAAAATATTCGATAGCATGTTCATAATCTTTCTTTTTTTGATAAGAATGGGCAAGACCGCTCAAAATAATATTTTTTAAAGATAGCGTATCACCAAAATATTGCAGGGCTTTTCCATATAGTGTTATGGCTTTGTCAACCTCATCTGCTTTAAAGCACATATTGGCATATATTATTGTTGCAATTTTTCCGGCCTCTGTTTTCGAATACCTTTTTAAAATCTGTTCAAAATCTTTTCCCAAATCGCGGTACGCTTTGGACAAATCATTTTCTTTTAAAATTGTTTCATATCGGGACATAGTCTGTACTAGAAGGGTTGCGGCATTTTTCTCAGCTCGAGTTGAAAAAAACTGCGCTCCTAAAAAGATCAGTATCAATGAAACAATTCCACCGCAGGACCATACCAATTTAACCTTGTGTTCCTTGGTAAACCGAAACAAATTCCCGGTAAACGTCATAAACTCATCGGGTTCTTTTAGTAGTTTTTTCCGCGAAATTTTTTTTGCCATTCTACCTCCAAAATTCTTTATTAACACTGCTGAGATGAAATATATTTAAATTAGCAAAGCGCAACGTATTAAAATATAGATATCGAAGCAATAGAAAAAGTGGCACAGCAGATTTCAACCCGATCTATTGAGTAAAATGTTCACGCTCTTGCAAAGAGGGCCAAACTTGGGCCAATCTTTAAAGTGTTCATTTTTTGAACGATATGGAAAACAGGGCTTTGCCTATTTTTTATGCCCAATCTTGAATTTTCTGAAAGATGTGCTTATAGTTACCCATATGAAAGAATATGATGAAAAAATACCAGACCATAAAGAGCTTGAAAAAGAGATCGGTGATTTTTTAGCAAAGAAATTTGGTGACAACGTCAAAATTGCATCCCCAATTACCTTGCCCCAAGAAGCCCCTTTTGAAAAAACCAAAAAGGATTCAAAAAAAAAGAAAAAAATCAATTTCGACTTAAAGCCTGAAGATCTTATTTCCCATCTCGATCGGTATATCGTAAAACAGGATAGCGCCAAAGCCATTTTAGCCACAAAAATATGTACGCACTTCAATCGCATCAAACGCGCTGAATCTAATCAGGACGAAATGAGTGATTTAGTGGGAAACATCAAAAACAATATCCTGATGATGGGCCCGACTGGCGTCGGTAAGACATACATGATCAAACTAATCGCTAAAAAAATCGGGGTGCCTTTTGTTAAGGGAGATGCGACCAAGTTCAGTGAAACCGGTTATGTGGGTGGTGATGTAGAAGATCTGGTACGGGACCTTGTCAGAGATGCCGATGACGATATAGAGTTGGCACAACATGGAATTATATACATCGATGAGATTGATAAAATTGCTTCCAGCAGCCATATCTTCGGTGCTGACGTATCACGAACCGGGGTCCAACGAGCGCTACTCAAGCCGCTTGAAGAAACAGATGTCGATTTAAAAGTTCCCCATGACCCCATTTCAATGATCCAGGAGATTGAGCAGTTTCGAAAAACCGGAAAACGTGAGAAACGCGCTGTCAATACAAAGGATATCCTCTTTATCATGAGTGGGGCCTTCAGTGATCTCTTCCAGATTATAAAGAGGCGGATTTTAGATCAGAACATCGGATTTGGAGCACAGATATCGAGCCTGAAAGAGCAGATTGATCTTCTTAAGCATGTGAAGTCAGAAGATCTGATTGAATTTGGATTTGAATCTGAATTTGTAGGCCGCCTTCCTGTGAAGGCGGTTTTTGATGAGCTGAACAAAGATGACCTTCTGAATATTTTAAAAAATCCGAACAATCCGATAATTCTCGGGAAAAAACTTGATTTTGCGGCCTATGGCATCGAGATCAAATTTGAAGATAAATTGTTAGATATTTTGGCAGGTCGCGCCTTTGAAGAAAATACAGGCGCAAGGGGTCTGGTCAGCGCAGTTGAAAGTGCACTCTTATTGTTTGAAAAGAAGTTACCATCCACAGAAGTTACAAAATTTCCGGCAACAGTTATGGTGGTTGAGAATCCTGAGAAGGCTCTTGAGAAGCTCCTTTCTGTAAAGGATCCCCAAAGCATGGACGCGGCCTTTGAGGATCTGTGTAATGAGGAAAAGAAATCGATAAAAGAATATGTAGAAGCAAACAGAAAAACACTCTCTCAAAAATACAACTTAACACTGACAACCGCACGAATTGATATTGTAGCCACTTTCTACTGTAAACACATCATGGATATCGGGAGTGTAATCGATAAAATCAAAAGCTTTTACGATGAAGCGAAAAAGATCGAACTATATTTTTATAAAAAACATGATATTAACATTGTGCTGGAAGAAGATGCCATTGACTATATTATTGACCAGCTGGTCAGTTCCAATGTAGACATAGAAAATTTTTGCAAAAAGCTCACAATGGATTTCGAATACGGCCTTAAGCTCGTCCGTGACAAAACAGGTAAAAGCCGGTTTTTCATCACCAAAAATGCGCTTTTAAGTCCAGAATCTTTTATTAGCACACTCATAAAGAATGAACTGAAAAATCCGTTACAATTAAATAGTTAACGGATTGACGTTCACCTTCCGAGCCAGTTTAGTGAATTTTATGTGAAACCGTTGCACCATGCTAAAACCGGCGATAAAAACCAATTGAATGAAAGAAAAAACCGATGCTATTCCCTGACTACCGGCCCAGGCGCTTGAGGCAAAGTGTAGCTTTCCGCCGTATGATACGGGAAACCACTCTTTCCACAGATGACTTGATTCTTCCTCTTTTTGCCATTGACGGGAAAGGGGTAAAAAATCCAATCCTTTCCATGCCAGGGCATTATCAGTTATCCATCGACCATCTTCTTAAAATAGCCAAAAAAGCACATGATCTAAAAATTCCTGCAATCATGCTCTTTGGCATACCCAAAAAGAAAGATTCACTGGCAACGAGTGCCTATGCAGAAGATGGTATTGTTCAAAAAGCGACCAAAGCAGTTAAGGACAAGGTACCTGACCTTGCGGTTATAACCGATGTATGTCTTTGCCAGTACACCGATCACGGTCACTGCGGCGTCCTGGAAGGAAACATCGTTGACAACGATGCCTCTCTTGACCTTCTGGCCAAAACCGCCCTGTCCCATGTAAAAGCAGGTGCTGATATGGTAGCGCCTTCTGATATGATGGACGGTCGGGTTGCTGAAATCCGTGATCTGTTGGATGACAATGGTTTCAGTGATACTCCAATCATGTCCTATGCAGCAAAATATTGCTCGGCCTATTATGGACCATTTCGTGAGGCCGCTGAATCCGCACCGAAATTCGGGGACCGAAAAACCTATCAGATGGATCCTGCCAATGCACTTGAAGCCATCCGGGAAGCGACTATGGATGTGGAAGAAGGTGCAGACATCATTATGGTAAAACCTGCACTACCCTATCTTGATATCATCTGTCGAATGCGGGATGAAATTGATCTGCCGATCGCCGCATATAATGTCAGCGGTGAATATGCCATGATCAAGGCTGCAGACAAAATGGGATGGGTAGATGGTCAAAAGGTGATGATGGAAACGCTTACAGCGATTAAGCGGGCCGGCGCTAAAATGATCCTGACCTATTTCGCCATTGAAGCTGCAAAGGAAATCATCGAGCACGCTGAGCGCCTTCATACAGAATAATCCAATGGTCAACCGATTTTCAGCCGTCTGTATCAGATCACACCTGTTAGAAACCCCATCAAGAAAAGCTTGCATAACTTTGGAAACGCGTGATAAGCTGTAATCACAGTGAGACGGGTTTTACAGCTAAAAGGAACCCGTAACCAAAGGAGTTGCCATGAAAATTAGTTCCCTGATGATGCCAGACCCGATCACAGTCACAGAAAAGTCATCTATCAGTGAGGCTATTGAATTAATGAAGGTGAATTCGATCCGGCATCTCCCCGTGGTATCAGATTTAAACATTCTCAGGGGTTTCGTAACCCTGGCAGATCTAAAACAGGGCCTGATCCCCTCCATGGTGGCAGATCTAACCCTTTCGGATCTTATGATCAAAGATCCAATTACGATTGATCCTGATAGTGATATAGAGATCGCCGCTCAACTCATTTATAAGCACAAAATTGGCGGAATGCCGGTCGTGAAAAAAGGAATGGTTGTTGGAATCATCACCGGAACCGACATCCTGAGGGCTTTTATCGACATGATGGGCATCCTGACCGCCAGTTCGCGAATTGATGTGGTTGTTGGCGATGAACCGAGGTCTTTCAAAAAAGCGTCCCAGACGATCAATGACAATGGTGGAGATATCATCAATGTGGGTATGACGGCTCAACAGACTAGCAAGAGAATCTATTACTTCCGTCTGTCTCAATGCAAAACAGCAGGGATAAAAAAAGCACTTGAACGTGAGGGGTTCGAGGTGTTAGCGACGATGGACTAGTGAGTGAATTGCGCCTGCCACATCAATTGCTTTTGTCCCCGCTTTTATGGTCCATGCCTTTACCTCATCGCTACCCATGGTAAAAAACGATAGAAGGCCCAAAAGGGTTTAGCGGTTTTGAACCTTTTCCAATTTCGAGCTTATTTTGCCAATCTGGATTTCGAGTGATTTCTGCCGCTTTACCATGCTGAAAAGATAGATGAATAAAATGATCCAGGTGATACTAAAACCAGAAAAAAGGTATATCGTTCCGGTCATCGATTTGTCCTCCATTCATATTTTGAAGATCTTCCCAAATCCCCTGCGAAGGGGCAAAAATACGCTCTATCTTAGGGATCATGATGAAAATATTTCTTCGTAAACCGCTCTGACCTTTTCTGTCTTGATCTTTAGCCTCTCCAATTTGATTCTGTTTTTCAACAGGGAAAGAAAAAAAAGAAAAAAGGCACAAAATGTCAGCAACAAGGTATATTTCATCGGTTTTGAAATATTGATGCCCTCTGATGTTATAATGACAGGATGTATGGTTCTCCACAACCGGATGGCAAAAAAAGTAATCGGCACATTGGCAAAGCCGATGATTCCGAATACGGCTGATAGGTTTGCGCGTTGATTCTCTCTCACAACACCCCTAAGCATCAGATAGGCGAGATAGATAAACCAGAGTATCAGTGTTGTTGTTAATCGGGGGTCCCAGGTCCACCATACATTCCAAACCGGTTTTGCCCAGATGGGGCCGGTGATCAAAACAATGGTACAAAACAGAACGCCTATTTCAGCGGAACAGTAAGCAATTACATCCCATTTTTGATCTTTTTTATAGAGGTAAACAATACTGGCCAAAAAGGTAATGAAAAAAGCGAAAAAAGCCAGAAAAGCGGCGGGGACATGGAGATAGAAAATTTTCTGGACAATCCCCATTGTTTTCTCAATGGGAGCATAGATGAATATGGCGTAAAGCGCCGCAAGCATCAAAAGAAAAGTAACGACTTCAAATGTTATCTCAAAGATTCGTTTTGTCATTTGCATCATTCCTCAATGATAAACGTAAATGTCAAGTAAGCTATAAGCAGATAAATCAGGTCAAAAGCGATCAAAATCTTTAACGGGGAGTAGACTTCCGTCACTGTTTTTCCAGCCAGTATTGTCTCTGTTGCCTTTACAGCAGCAATCAGCATCGGAACGGTTATCGGAAAAACAAGTATGGAAAGTATGGTATCCCTTGACTTCGTCGCTGCAGACATGGCCGAGAAAAGCGTGCCGATAGCCGAAAAACCCAATGTTCCCAAAAAAATTATTAGGCCGAGCGGAAGAAGAAACGGCAGCAAATTAAGATTAAAAAGGATGATGAAAATGGACAGCGTAAATATCTCCATGATGGCCGTAAAGATAAATGTCCCGACCATTTTTGCCAGATATATTCCCCAGGGACTCAAAGGACAGAGCAATAGTCCGGGAAGCGTCCCTCTATCCCGCTCGGCGCCAAAGGCCCGTCCAAGGCCCATGAGGCCCGAAAAAATAAACACGACCCACAGAATTCCCGGGACGATTGTTTTAAGGTTCATAACCTCTGCGCCAAGTGCAAAGCTAAAGATTATGAGGACCAAAAAAGAAAAAAGGCACATGGAAAGGATCATCTCTTTGGTCCTGAGCTCCGACAGAAGGTCTTTCCAAACGATGGCCCACAGTTTTCGAATAAAAATCATAGGGCTACCTGGGAGGGTAGTGGCCTTTTTCCGGTGTAATTAAAATAGATCGGCTTAAAGTCATCGATTTTTGTTTCGGATATTTCTTCATGGTAAACCACGCGGCCTGATTTCAAAATTGCAACCCGGTTACACAGTTCCAATCCCCTATCCAAATTATGGGATATCATGACGATGGTTTTGCCCTTATCCCGAAACTCAACGAGTATCTGTTTCAGATCCTCTGCACCGAGCTGATCCAGGCCGGTGTATGGTTCATCCAAAAACAGGACCATCGGATCGTGTATGATGGCACGTGCCAAGGAGAGCCGCTGCTGCATTCCACGGGAAAACGTCTGAACTTGATCATTTGGGAAATCAGCAAGTCCGACCAGCTCCAACAGTTTTTCAATTTTCTCATCCAGCGCCGGCACATTATACATCATCCCATAAAATTTTAAGTTTTCGAAGGCGGATAGGTTAGGGTAAAGAAAAGTATGGTGTGAAACAAATCCGATCATTTCGCACAGCGCCTCCCGATCAGACCGGGGATCAAATCCAGCGATACAAACCTTTCCCGAACTCGGCAGCATTAAAGAACAGAGGATTTGAATAAATGTTGTTTTCCCCGCTCCATTGGGTCCAAAGAGGGCCAGAAAATCCCCCTCCTTCAGCTGAAGATCGATGCCCTTTAAAACCGCTTTAAAACCAAATTCTTTTTTTACCCCTTTGGCTTCGATAATATAATCATATGAAGGCAATTTTCTCATCTACACCCTTGTGGTTTTCTTCATAGTCTGGATAACCCTTCACTCATACTTGGAAGCACACTTGGGCATGATCGTCGTGGCGATGAACTTTCCTTCACCCCTGTAAACTCCCTCTATAATCACTTCCCTGCCGGGTTTAAAAGAATCGGGGACAACGCCTCGGTAATCCACATTCAGACTCGCTTTTTCATCCCCCATCTTGAAATACAGCCTTAAATCCTTGGCATCCCATTTTACTGAATCCGAATAAACATTTCCGCCCACCCTTACGACTTCCTCTGGTGACTTTAAGGGTTTGGCTAAAACTTCAGGCACCGTCAGGTAGTAGGTCATTGTATCTCTGACCCCCGTATAAATAAGATACCCGAAGATTGAAAGCGTCACTACCGATATGATGAGTATCTTGACTTTGCGTTTTTTCAATTTTATCACCTTCTCTTTTTTATCATGGCTTCTCCATTGGAGGATCATGAATCTTTTAAAATCTTTGTGATCTCTACGGCTTTCTCCATCAAAACCCGCCGCTGGCTTTCATATTTATCTGATCGGATTTGGCCGGCATCATGTTGTTTATCCAGTTCAGCCATCGATTGCAACATCTTCTGTCTTTGTTCGGCCAGGGTCATTTGTCTCGGTTTTTGTGCCGGGTCAGCTTCCTTTTCTGCTCGGTGTTTTCGTCCCTTTAAAAGGGAAAGGACAAACCCGGTCCCGACCAGTGCCATCACCAGACCGGCAATTACCCATTTAAAAAGGTTATCGGTCGATGGCAAGCTGAGTCGTATAACAATCTTTGATTCGCCGGTCATGTTTTTTCCCACAAGATAAGAAAAACCCTGATCCGAATTCGGGGTCGGCCCTTTGTATATCAACTGATCGCTTTTTGCCTGGATCCCATTTTCCGGAAAAATAAAATTAAAGCTATCTGTTTTGAGATACAAGTTTTTTTCAAATTTATAATCCGCGCCCCCGGGTTTGATCGTATAGGAGAATATAATTCTTTTTGTCCCCGGGCTAAAGGCGTTAAAAATGCTGAAATCATCCCATGGATTCACAGTCATGGGGGACATTGATTGTATATTTTTCGCGTTCTTGGGCAATGAAATTCGGAGAGTCTCTTTCTTT
>PVMS01022638.1_pt1 | contig 18113 bp, 14 predicted proteins | sample 1853461 | NCBI WGS metagenome assembly PVMS01 (sample SAMN08582032, study PRJNA380276) | Marine sediment metagenome, whole genome shotgun sequencing project. | isolation source: ocean sediment barecode stripped | collected 2017 | reverse complement strand
TTATCTTTATTTGCAGATCCTGCGCAGATTGCGTATGGGCAGGAGGACGAAGCGCTCGAAGAGGTCGTAGTGACCGGATCGCGCATCCGGCGAAATCCGCTCGATGAGGCTGCAGCGATCATGGATGTCGGCCGAGATGACCTCGACCGGACCGGACTGACAAACCTCGGAGACGCGCTACAGGACCTGCCGATAACAGGATCTGCGCCGAACTCCCAGTTCAATGTTCCGGGTAATTCCGGTTTTCCGCAAGACGGTGCCGGAATTGGCGCCGGTAGCGTCCAGTTATCGCTGCGTAACCTCGGTGCGAAACGGACCTTGGTGCTGGTAGACGGCAGGCGCTGGATTGCAGGTGCATCCGCATCCGGTGTGCCAGGCACAGTTGACCTGAACACGATACCGGGCAACGTGGTCGAGCGTATCGAAGTATTGCAGGATGGTGCTTCTGCCATTTACGGCTCAGACGCGATCGGTGGTGTCGTCAATGTCATTACCCGTGAAGGCTTCGATGGCTTCAGGTTCGATACGCAATATGGCACGTATCTGTCGGAAGGGGACGGTGAGTCGTTCCAGGTGTCCGGATTATGGGGCGGCGGCAGTGAGACGACTCACGTCATGCTCAGCGCCAGCTATATCGAGGAACGCGGTATCGAAACCGCTGATCGCAAACGCTCGGCGTTTCCGACACCGGATGCAACCAGTTGTGCTGCCGGTGGATGCTCGTCATTCACGCCACAAGGCCGGTTTATATTCGGTCCGAACTTCGCCGGTGCTGCCAGCGTAACCTTGAACGATGGTGTGTTGAACGACGGCATGGGAAATATTCCGGCGTTTGACCCCAACAACCCGGGGTCAGGCGATTTCCACGATTTTACATCGGCTGACCGGTTTAACTTCAACGGACCCGGCTTCAATTTCCTGCGGACACCGAACGAGCGAGTCAATCTTTACGGCAAAGTACGCCACGAGCTGGCGGACAACCTTGACCTGGTGTTTATCGGATCCTATACCAACCGGCAATCGGCAACGAAGGCCGCACCGGAGCCGCTTTGTCTCGGCAATGAATGCGGTAACCCGATCAACGACAATTTCCTGATTCACAGGGATAACCCCTTTAACCCGTTCGGAGTAGACCTGTCTGTTGCCGCCGGCACCCTCGATTTTTTTGGTCGGCGACCTCTTGAGTCAGGTGGCCGCCGCTTTTTCCAGGATATCAACAGCTACATGCTGACAGCAGGCCTGGAAGGCGAATTCGACGCGGGTAGCAGAAGCTTTTACTGGGACCTGATGTCTAGCTACGGTGACAACCGCGGCTTCCAGGAGAAGTTTGGTGCACACAACTCGGCCAAGCTGCAGGTGGCCATGGGAGATCCAGCCATCTGTGCTGCGACACCCAATTGCGTACCATTCAATTTCTTCGGCGGGCAAGGTCCCGACGGAAACGGTTCGATTACGCAGGAGATGCTTGATTTCGTCGGCTTCGTGCAAAGAGACTTCAGCGAACAGACATTGCAGGATTACGCCTTCAATATCACCGGCGATCTGGCATCTCTGCCAGGCGGTGAGCTGGCATTTGCGGGCGGTGTTGAATACCGTGAACACAGCGGCTCTTATCGACCGGATCCGACAGCGGCAAATGGTGAGACAGCCGGCATTCCGGCAGGACCGACGGCCGGTTCATTTGACGTAACGGAATTCTACGGTGAGTTGAATATTCCCTTGCTGGAGGGAGTGACGCTTGTGGATTACCTGGAACTGAATGTAGCGGCAAGAAATTCCGACTACAGCACCTCCGGGTCTGAATCCACCTACAAAGCCAGTTTGCTTTGGCGGCCGATTGATGACTTGTCCTTGCGTGGTTCGGTCTCAACAGGATTTCGAGCACCGGGCATTGGCGAATTGTTTGGTGGTGCAGCACGTCAGGATTTCACCTTCCTTGATCCTTGTGCAGACGTTCTGGGTACTATCCCGGCCGCAAACGGCGGACGCCAGGAAACCGGGCCGCAACCGCAAAATATCATCGGTAATTGTGCGGCGCTGGGCGTAGGACCGGGACTCGCACAAACCAATCCGCAGTTATCGGCTGTGTCCGCCGGCAATGAGGGTCTGAAGGCAGAGACTTCAGATAACTGGACGGTAGGTTTCGTTTACAGCCCGAACTGGTCGGACAATGCCGGGTGGACGGACGGCATCACGACATCCATCGATTTCTATAACATTGAAATTGAAGATGCTGTGCAGGGTGCAAATCCAGGCGATGTCATTACCGCCTGCGTCAATACCTTGGATCCGTTCTTCTGTGACTCCGCGACACGGGGTGTTAGTGGCCGGCTCAATGTCATCCAAAATCCATTGCAGAACATCGGTGCTATTGAAGCATCGGGCCTGGATCTGATGTTCAACTACCTCAGTCCGGAGTTCGGTATTGGTCAATTCAACCTGTTGGTCAACGCGACCTATCTGGATGAGTACGTCGAGAAAACCAGCAATGCCGACGGATCAACAACGATCAACGATCTGACCGGTCGGCACACCGATGAGACATTCCAGCGCGCATTCCCGGAATGGCGTGCGGTTACTACCATTGACTGGTTCAAGGATCGCTGGAGTGGCGCGTTGGTGTTCCGCTGGTTCGATGATATGACGCTGGACTCAGGCAGCAACCTCGATTCGGTCATGTTTACCGACTTACAGTTCAGCTATAACCCGAGTTTCGCGGACGAGTCGATGACCATCACTCTGGGTCTGAACAATATTTTCGATGAAGACCCGTCAGTCTGCGATGCATGTGGTGTCATCGGTTTGAGTAATGTCGTGCACGACCTGCCTGGCACGGTCGGCTATGTAAGGTTTTCGTATAGCCCATAGACAGTCGCATGACGCTTGGCAAAACGGCCCCATCAGGGGCCGTTTTCTATTATTCGTTGTCAGATTTGTTGACCGACCGGTATAACGCTGGCACGCTTCCTCGTTGTCATCAAGGAAGTAAGCTTTGGAACCAGTTTTTGTATCCCGCGATGAAGAGCTCGAACGACTGGGCAGCTTGCTGGAGCGCGCGACTAAAGGACAAGGTCAGGTTTGCTTCGTCACAGGGGAGCCAGGCCAGGGCAAGACCAGTCTGACGGCCGAGTTCGCACGCCGTGCGCAGCAGCGCGATGAAGAATTGCTGGTCGTCATTGGCGACTGCAATGCGCAAACAGGTATCGGCGACCCGTACCTGCCATTTCGCGAAATACTTGGCATGCTGGCCGGCGATATCGACGACAAAGTCGCCCAGGGAATGACCACCGAAGAAAACGCGAGCCGACTGCGCAATTTTCTGCGTGTATCGAAACGCATTATCGTCGACGTCGGCCCCGACCTTATTGACATTTTCGTACCCGGTGCGGGTCTTGTGACGCGGGCCGGGGCGCTTGTAGCCGGTGAAAGGGGCGAGAACAAACGCCGTAGTTCGTCGATGTCAAGCGGCGGCGCATCGCAATCCATGGCGGACGCATCACCGGGTAGCGACCAGAGTCACATCTTTGAGCAGGTAACCACTGTCCTCGTTGCACTGGCCAGGCAGCGGCCACTGTTGCTGATCCTCGACGACCTGCAATGGATTGACGAATCGTCAGCGAGCCTGTTGTTTCACCTGGCGCGCCGCATCGAGGGAAGCCGCATACTGATTATCGGTACCTACCGTCCGGAGGAAGTCGCACTTGGGCGCGGCGAGCAGCGGCACCCGCTGGAGCAGGTTGTTTCCGAACTGAAGCGCCACTACGGCGACCTGGTGATATCTCTCGGCGATGAACCGGAGGAGGCATCACGGAAGTTCGTCGACGCCTTACTTGACGTTGAAGACAACAAACTCGGTGACGATTTCCGGCAGGCCCTGCATCAGCGAACCTGTGGTCATCCGCTGTTTACAGCGGAGCTGCTTCGTGACATGCAGGAACGTGGTGACCTGCTGCGAGATAACGACGGGCATTGGGTTGAGGGAGCCACGCTGGACTGGAGTGCGCTGCCCGCGAAGGTGGAAGGTGTTATCGAGGAGCGGATCCATCGCTTGCGTGAGGAACTGCGTGAAATATTGACGATCGCCAGTGTGGAAGGCGAGACCTTTACTGCCCAGGTCATTGGGCGCTTGCAGGAAATTACTGAGCGGAAGCTGTTGAAAACCTTATCTCAGGAACTTGACCGGCAGCACCGACTAGTAAGTGAGGAGGGCGCCGAGCGAGTGGGTGCGGCCCGCGTTTCGCAATTTCGATTTCGTCACCAGATGTTTCAGAAGTACTTTTACGACACGCTGGGCGAAAGTGAGCGCGAGCTGCTGCACGAGGACGTCGCGTCGGTTCTCGAAGAGCTGTATGCCGATCATCCAGGAAAAGTCGCCGTGCAACTTGCACACCATTACGAACAGGCGCGGCTGGATGACAAAGCCGCCGCGTACTTTCTAAACGCGGGCCAACGGGCGTTCACCGTGCATGCCCATCGCGAGGCGATAACGCTCGCAGACAAAGGCCTGGCCTGTCTCGATCGTATCGGTGACGTTACTGATCACTCTGATTTGGTGCTGGATCTGAATTTATTGCTCGGTGATGCACAACACCACGTTGGCATGTTCGCCGAATCGATGGATACCTTTCTACAAACTGCGGAACTGGCGGCCAGGCTTAAGGCGCCCGAGGCACTGGCGATGGCCGCGCTCGGTTACGACGAGCCTCGCTGGCGCTGCAACCTGCTTGAGCCCACTGCGGTGAAACTCCTGAATCAGGCCCTTGAGCTTCTCGACGATAGTGACAGTGCACTGCGTGTTCTCCTGACCGCGCACCTCGTGCGGGCCAAACTGGGTACACAAAACGTTGAAGAACTGATGAGGCTGCTTGACGAAGCTATTGCGATGGCACGAAGACTTGGCGACCCGCGAGCGCTTATCGAATCTCTGCGGACCCACCTCAACCTTGATCGGGACCCGAAGCGCATACACGAGCGCATCAAACTTATTGATGAAATTCTCGAGACAGCGCATCAGCTCGATGACAAGCACCTGCTTTTGGAACTATTTGCCTTTCGCAGCTATGACCACCTGGCACTCGGCGACGTGGATAGTTGGGACCATGACCTGAATACATTTCAGGAAATCTCCGAAGAGGTCTCCGAGCGTTTTTACAATTATAACTATCGCACGATGAGGGCCACCCAGGCCATTCTGGCCGGTCGCTTCAAAGAAGGGGAGCGGCTTGCTCAGGATGGCCTCGAAACCGGGCAGAAGCTCGGCGTGGAAAACGCCGAGGGTGTGATGGGCGTTCAGATGTTCACGATTCGACGGGATCAGGGCCGACTGCAGGAAATCGCCCCATTGGTGAAGCACTTTGTCAGCGAACACGGCGCGAACGCGGCGTGGCGACCGGGTCTGGCGCTGATCTATGCTGAAATCGGGCAGCTTGAGGAGGCGCAGGTCGAATTCGAACGTCTCGCTACAGACGATTTCGCGGTCATGCCATATGACTCGCTGTGGCAAACGTGTCTGACATATCTTGCCGAAGTATGCGATGAGTTGCGGGATGTGGAGCGGGCACAAGTGCTGTACGACCTGCTGCTTCCCTATGCGAAACTGACGGTTGTTGTAGGCAACGCGGTTGTTTGTCTTGGCGCGACCTCGCGCTTTCTTGGACAGTTGGCGTCGACCCTTGCACATTGGGATGATGCTGAAACCCATTTCAAACATGCGCTGGAGCTGAACGGGGCTATGGTCGCAATGCCCGCGGTCGCATACACGCAATATCATTACGCCCGCATGTTTTTGCGACGAGGAAAACGCGAAGATGCGCTGCAGGCCAGTGAACTGATTGACGAAGCAATGGCCAATGCGCAGCAACTGGGTATGCAGGGTCTGCTTTCGCGCATCAAGGCCGATCTAAGTGACTGAACACAGTGATTGCGATAAGATGCGCTGCAATTGGCCTGAGTACCCGGGGGAGTAACCGAATGCCCGTATTTCTTATCGAACGCAATTTTGCTGACAAGCTCGAAGTCAGTCCGGACGATGCGACGAACATCAAAAAAATCAACGAGGAAGTCGGCGTACAGTGGTTGATCTCTTTCCTCAGCGCAGACAAGAAGAAAACCTATTGCCTCTACGAAGCATCCGACGCTGAATCCATACGCGAAGCAGCAGTTCGCGCCGGCGTGCCGGCTGATGTCATTATCGAGGTTGGGGAGCTTGCGCCGACCGGCGTCACTGGCGATGTCCAAAAGGAACGTTTTGCCGGGGCCTGATCAGACTTAATCAAGGTGCCACACGCCCATAATTCTTGAGACAAGGTCACACGGGCCTGTCTGCGACTGCTTTACCGTGACGACGCAGCAGCACGGTAGTATTCTTATCCGGATACTATGAAAAACTCTTGGATTGCTCTTGGCAGGGTTGCGCTTGATAGTGTGCGCGACCTGATGCCGATCGTTGTTGTCGTCAGCGCTTTCCAATTCTTCGTTTTCAGGCAGCCTGCAGGTGACCTGCTATCGCTGCTGGTCGGTAGTCTGCTGGTTGTCGCCGGACTCAGTTTTTTCGTATTTGGACTACGGCTCGCGCTGTTCCCTGTTGGAGAGGGGCTCGCATATTCACTGGCACGCAAAGGTAGCCTGTTCTGGCTGCTTACCTTTGCTTTCGTATTAGGTTTTGGAACTACCGTCGCCGAACCGGCATTAATCGCTGTTGCTGATGAAGCGGCCCGAGTTGCATCAAGCGCGAATGTCATCGCGCCATCGGCCGAAGCGCAAGAAGACTATTCGTTCGGACTACGCATGACAGTTGCGTTCGCTGTGGGCGTTGCTCTGGTCATTGGAGTCTTGCGGATTCTGATCAACTGGTCACTGCCTTTGCTGATTATTGGCGGTTACCTGTTGATCATCGTCATTACAGAAATAGCACCGGAGGAGATTGTCAGTATCGCGTACGACTCAGGCGGTGTGACCACATCGACTGTTACGGTACCTCTTGTGACCGCTCTTGGTATAGGGCTTGCAAGCTCACTCAAAGGCAGAAACCCGATGATCGATGGATTTGGTCTCATTGCGCTTGCCTCGCTCATGCCAATTCTCTTTGTTCTGATTTTCGGAATGATTGTGCAATGACGCTCTTGAACAACATCGCACAGCATGTCCTGAGTAGCGCCGCTGACGTCCTGCCTATCGTTGTCTTCCTGTTTGTTTTTCAACGGCTGGTTATCGGTGAGCGAATGAAGAACGGGAAGCAGATCGCCGTCGGTTTCCTGTTTGTGGTGGTTGGGTTGGCGTTGTTCCTGGTCGGGCTGGAACAGACTCTGTTTCCTCTTGGCCGCCTGATGGCGCAACAACTGACCGATCCGGAGTTTTTGCGGCAAGTATCCGGAAGCGCATCCGAACTTGTCTGGCAGGACTACTATTGGGTCTATGTTTTCGCGTTAGCCATTGGCTTTAGTACCACGATGGCAGAGCCGGCCCTGATTGCGGTGGCCATGAAAGCGAGTACGGTGTCCGGTGGCGCGATCGGTGTCTGGGGCTTGCGCATTGCGGTAGCCATAGGTGTCGGTGTCGGAGTGGCTTTGGGGTGTTTCAGAATTATCTACGGTACACCTGTGCACTACTTTATCGCCGCAGGTTACCTGGTTGTCATAGTGCAGACAGCGATGGCACCGAAACTGATCGTGCCGCTGGCCTATGACTCTGGCGGCGTGACGACATCAACCGTAACGGTGCCGCTTATCACGGCACTTGGGCTAGGGCTGTCCGAAGCGGTGCCTGGACGGAGCCCGTTACTGGACGGATTTGGATTAGTGGCTTTTGCAAGTCTTTTTCCGATAATCTCGGTTCTTGCGTATGGCCAGCTTGCAGCATTGAGAGAACGCGTCTCCTCACCTGGGTCGGGAAAACGAGACAAAGAAAAGGAAGATAATCATGCACTTTAAGTTGATCATTGCTTTTGTTGAAGACAGCAAAACGGATGCCATTATGGATGCAGCGCGCGAGGCCGGTGCGACCGGCTGCACGGTCATCAATAATGCGCGTGGCGAAGGTATCAAGGAGAGCAAGACGTTTTTCGGGCTAACGCTGGCGTCACAACGCGACGTTGTGCTGACGCTGGTCGAGCAGCATCTAAGCCGGGACATCCTGGAACATATCGGAAAGGTTGGTGAATTCGACGCGAAACCTGGAACCGGCATCGCGGTCATGGTCGATGTCGAGGATGCGGTCGGGGTTATTCATCAGGCAGAAGAGCTTGGTGAACTTGTGGAGGAAAAATTATGAGCAAGCGAAACTGGGGAGTCGTGCGCGACTGTATGCGAACAGAAGTTACAGAAGTCGATGGCCGGCTCGACGTGCTTTCAGCCCTGAAGATCATGAAAAAGGTGGGTGCCACCAGCCTGATCGTCAAACGGCGGGATGCACATGATGAATACGGCATGTTGCTGTTTTCGGACGTTGCGAAGAAAGTTATCGCAAGAGACCGTGCGCCGGAGCGAGTAAACGTATATGAGGTAATGGCAAAACCCGTTTTGGCCGTTCGTCCGGATATGGGCATCCGCTATTGCGCACGCTTGTTCGAAAACTTCGGCATAAGTCATGCGCCCGTAGTAGAGAACGACAAAGTCGTAGGAATAGTCAGTTTCTATCTACTTGTCCTCGAAGGCCTGCCCAACCTTGATTAGGTGGGCTAACCCTCATGAAGGCAATGCTCCTTAACGAAATAGCATCAATGCAGGACCAACCTGAACCATTGAGGCTTGCGGATATTCCGACCCCGATACCTGCACCCAATGAGATCCTGATTCGAGTAAATGCCTGTGGTGTGTGCCACACCGAATTGGATGAGATCGAAGGCAGAACGCCACCACCATCGCTGCCGATTGTCCCAGGTCACGAAGTCGTCGGGCGGGTTGCCGCAATTGGTGATAGCGCTGCGAAATTTGAGATAGGCGACCGCGTTGGTGTCGGTTGGATATTCAAGTCGAGCGGTGACGACAGAGAAAACATCAGTAAAGAGTTCGTCGCGACCGGCCGCGATGTCAATGGCGGTTATGCCGAGTACATGACGGTAGAGAAGGACTACGCGTATCACATCCCGGATTGTTTCTCTGACTACGAAGCAGCTCCACTGTTATGTGCGGGTGGTGTCGGCTATCGCGCACTCAAACTCACGGGCATTGAAAACGGTGACAGCCTGGGTTTGACTGGCTTTGGCGGATCAGGCCACCTGGTGTTGCAGTTGGCGAAATATCTGTACCCGGAGTCTCCCGTATTCGTCTTCGCTCGCAGCCCGCAGGAACGCGAGTTCGCCGTTGCTCTCGGTGCTGCCTGGAGTGGTGACACCGAGGAAGAGCCACCCAGAAAGCTGCATGCCATTATCGATACGACACCAGCCTGGCAGCCGGTTCTTGCCGCGCTGAAATGCCTGCGTCCCGGGGGGAGACTTGTCATAAACGCGATACGTAAAGAAGATGCGGATAAATCTCTCATGGCAGAAATCGACTATGCGGAACATCTTTGGCAAGAGAAAGAACTGAAGACAGTTGCTAATATCACCAGCCAGGACATCGAGGAATTTCTTGAGGTCGCGGCTGCAGCGGGCATCCGGCCGGAAGTACAGGTCTATCCGCTCGAAGAAGCCAACAAAGCATTGAACGAGCTTCGTGCTGGCCATATACGTGGTGCCAAGGTTCTTGCGATTGGGGAATAGGGCGCAATGTCCCTGCTCCTGGAACCCGGTTTCAGGGAGAATTCGCACCCAGGTCTTCAGTGATTGTGCGAATGTCCGCAAGCAAAATGTCGGTGTGCAAGAACGACGGACTGTAGATATTGCGAATATTTTTCTGCGGATCGATCAGGAAAACGCGCAGGATATGTGACATTGTGCCGACCAACTGGCCATCGGGGTTCCGGTCCCGAATTACCGACTGATCATAGTCGTCGAGGATCGGTGCCAGGCTTTCTTCCGATGTGGCCGTCAGAAAGTGCCAGTCCACATCGCCGAGCCTGAAGTTGTTGGCATAGTCGGCCATGACTTCCGGCGAGTCGTTGAGAGGATCGAAACTCACCGTGACCAGGCGCACGTTCGCGCTTAATTCTTCGTCAGATGACAAACGCCGTTGGACCAGGCTCAGCACGAACGAGGCGAGGGGACAGCCATTGACATCGCTGCATGATGTGTAAATGAAACTGAGAACAATCGTTTTGTCATCGTAAAGAGCATGCAGTGTTGCTGGTCTTCCCGCACTGTCGAGAAGTTCGCCATCTGCTGCTTTACCCAGCGCGGGCAATAAGTAGCTGCCAGCCTCCGGTGCCGGAAATGTGAGTGAAGAATATCCCGGGGCCAGGACCTGGGGCTTTCCTGTCGATTTATGATGCGGTTGCTGCGACGCTGCCAGGGTCGGCAGCGCCACGAGCAGAATCGCAAACCGCCAATTCATTCGCGTTCCAAACCTGGCGGTGTCCCTGCTTTTATTTGCCATACAGCGAATAGGCGCCGAATCTCATTTGATGCGGGGTGCCGAGTTTTGCGGCAAGAAAATCGATCGTGAACTGATGCGTCAGCTCGCCATCTTTCCAGGTGTAAGCCTTGAAATATTGCAGGTCTTCGTATTCCGGCCCCTCGACCTTATCCCAGTTGGCGAGTAGCGACGACGTGTAGTAGACGCGTTCACCATCCCAGCTTTGCGACACCATGTTGATCTGCGTACCGATTTTCTGCTCGAAAATTTGAACTGGTGCGTGCGGATCGGATATGTCAAACAGTCGCGTTAGTCCGTCGTTCCAGGTGTTGACCCAGAGTTGCTGATCATCGGCGGTGATGGAGATATCGACGGGCAGCGGAATCTTGCTGGCGTCGCCAATATCGGCGACTTTTTTCGCATGCCAGTCATCGTCTTCCTCATAAATCAGCCAAATTTCGGAAGTCAGGGCGGTGGTGGTGAAACAATAATCGCTCTGCGAGCCCCACGCGCAGCGAATCTCAAGTGGTGCTCCGGGGACGTCGAGGATCTTGCGCGGTTTGCGTGTATGCAGGTTCCAGACCACTACCGTGTTACCAAATCTCTGCATTGCTTCAGCATCGGCCATCACCGCGCCGAGATTCATCATATAGTTGTTCCAGCCAGTGAACGACGATGTGATCATTACATTGCGGCGTGGCAGTACACGGACATCGTAGCCGTAGCCGTCCGCAAAATTGCCGCTCTTGACAGCGCCATTCAGATTGTCGTCCGTGGGCATCCAGTGTGTTGTGATGTAGTCGCCCGCATTCGTGTACTCAACCATCCCGGTTCGGCCGCCATGATCGGCACTGTTTGAAAGTCCGGTGAGCATCATGCGTCCCGGTAGCGCGTAGTTGGTATGTGGTCCCACAACGCCGCCACTTTTCTTGACGAAATCGTCAATCGTTTTGGTGAGGCTCGGTTTTGCGGGATCGGAATGCACGTCGAAGATCATGATCTTGCTGGTGTCGAGGCCGGAGGCCCAGAGAAAGCGCCTGTCATCGGTAAGCCCGGAGTGATGTGCTTCGCCGCGACCGCCGACCGACAGCGAATTTATGACTTTGCCGTAAGTATCTGAAGCGGGCCGCAGGTCGACCGTGACCAGTTTGTCTTGCTCGTCACCAAGCCCCTCTACGCCGAGTGTCCAGACATAAGCGAAATCTTCCTGGCCGACAATCTTTGCCATATACGGTGACATGCAGGTTTCGTCAGCATTGCCTGGCATGCTGACGAGTAACAGAATTGAGCCGCTAAGAAACGCTGTCGACAGACGTCGAAGTATGCGCATGTTCATCATTAATCCCCCGATTCTAATGTTATTGGTTGTTTGATTTATCAGGTGACAAGTATAGTGTAGAGCTGTGCAATACGCTACGAAGCCCCGATGATAAGATTTGAAATCAATAGCTTACCAATAATGGGAATGGTGTTTGCGTCACCGGTTTTGCTTCTGCTACTGGCAGCGTCACTGGTGCAGGGCGACACACAGAAGTCGCGGCAGGGCCCCGGTGATTTTCGGGACGGTTATGAACAAGCCGATTACCAGACCAGGTCGGCGAGCCTGCAGGCACGGCAAGGTCGGCAGGCCGACTTACTGGCAGTGCTGAATAACCCGCCGCTCGGACTGCCAGAAATTCCTTTGCCTGCTGACAATCCTGTTACCGCGGACAAAGTCCAACTCGGTCGCTTGTTGTTTTTTGATCGGCGCCTGTCAGCGAACAACACGCTTTCCTGTGCGATGTGCCACGTTGCGGAGCAGGGGTTTGCACAAAACGAACTCAAAAACCCGGTAGGCATCGAGGGCAGGAGTGTTCGCCGCAACGCGCCGACTATCTATAATACCGCGTACCTGAAGCGACTATTTCACGATGGTCGTGAGTTCAGTCTTGAAAACCAGGTTTGGGGGCCACTGCTCGCTGGCAATGAAATGGGCAATCTGTCGATTGGTTCGGTAATCCAGCGAATTCAGAGTATCAGCTCATACGATAATTTGTTTGAAAGGGCTTTCGGACGGGGACCGGACATGCAGACAATCGGCATGGCTCTCGCCAGTTACGAGCGTACCCTGGTTTCCGCAGATTCTCGTTTTGACCGCTGGTACTACGGTCAGGATAAATCCGCTCTCTCAGAATCTGCACAGCGCGGCTTTGCATTATTCAGAGGAAAAGCCGGCTGCGTCGCATGTCATACAGTAGGGCAGGAATTCGCATTGTTCACTGACAATGGTTTTCACAATACCGGCATTGGATATTTCGCGACCATGCAACCGACACCTGAGGACATGGTGGTCACGTTGGCACCCGGCCAGCAAGAGCGGGTGGCAACGGACCTTTTACAAACGACCGGGACCGAACATTTTCGCGATCTTGGGCGCTACGAGATTACTGGCCTCCCTGCCGATCGGTGGCGCTACCGTACGCCAACCCTTCGCAATATCGACCTGACGGCGCCCTACATGCATGACGGTTCACTCCCCGGGTTGCGCGATGTTTTGTTGTTCTACAATCGCGGCGGCGTGCCGAACGAAGTTCTCGATTCGCAAATAAGGCCGCTCGGATTAGACGATTCAGAATTAGATGACCTGCTGAAATTTTTGCAGTCGCTGACCGGTAGCAACGTCGATGTACTTGTCTCTGACGCGTTTGCAGCACCGATCGGTGGCGGTTAGCACAAAGTACCAGGCTGAGAGCCAACGCGGCAGCAGGTGGATGTTCGGTTTTCGTGACGACCATGATAAACATGGCCAATGCGGTCGCGACGGCACCGAATACGATCATTGAGGCATGCGCGACCGAGGGGTTGCTGATATCCAGCATCAGGCGAAAAGTCCCCATCAAACTGCCGGCGAAAATTCCAACAAGATAGCCACCAATCATATGCCGCGGATCCGAGTGTGGAGATCTCGGCACAGCAAACGCAACAAATGTGCTGGCACCAAGCGCCGCAATCAACACGGTCTGATTGACTGCGTCCAGGATGAAAAGCAGGATCAGGACAACAACGCCGGCGAGTGAGCACTGCAGCAAGTATCGCTTCAGGTTTTGTCGCCGAATGTGCTTATCAATATCAAGGTAGCCATTCAGGTTGCGCATTGGTCAGGATCTCTTTCCGGATTTGGCGTGTTTTTGTGCCTCTAGGGTAACAAATTGTTGAATTCGTGATCTAATAGCGACCCCGGAGAGGTGTCTGAGTGGTCGAAAGAGCTTGATTCGAAATCAAGTGAGCGGTGATCCCGTTCCGTGGGTTCGAATCACACCCTCTCCGCCACTTACTCGTCATATAATACTGATAATAAAAGGAAAAAGTGATTTCTCGGTTCATCGGTACCACAAAACGTACCACATTAATTTCGCGCTGCTCGGCCCAATTCAAGCTTCTTGCATGCATCAACAAATGGACTAGATCTGCCTTTGGGCTGTCAATCTGACCTTCGGTAACTGCTTTATCGATTAGATCTACGAAGTCGTCATCGGGCGACGTAATTTCCAGCAGCAGGTCCGGCAGTTCACATTCAAGGCAAGGCATGTATTGATCATGACCCGACTTTTGATTGCTTACACCATCAGAAAATCATCTTTTCTTGCAGAAATGGTCTTATGGGATATGGGGGAGCAAACATCGTTCCCGGCAAAGTATCAATGACCCCATTTGTCACGGTCGATCAAAAACAAAGGAAAGCCTTTTTCTGAATATCTTTTTTGAAAAAATAAAAGGGCTTGCCACTTAGACGTAGGTCTTTACCTCTATTTCGATCCTTTTCTTATACTCCTATCCTTGAGTAATGGAAGTTCGGTTTAGACGTACTCAGATAAGCCTCCTGGTTGATGAGGATGCCGCTGGCTTGGCGTGGGAGGCATCGAATGTTTGACTGATTCCAGATGAACAGGCGGGACTAGCACTGTAAGAGGGAGGTAAAGTAGGTCTTGGCGCGTACATAAAGTGGCAATACATTTGCACAAAGAGTGGACCGACAATGGCGGCGAGGAGTAATTACGTAATGAATCGAACAAAGCAGTCTAAAAGCGTAATCCATATGTTTACACGTTACGTGGGCACAGGCGACGGTTCGGAGCTTGCTGGTCTTTCGATAGAAAAGGTTCAAGCTGCAGAAGCGCAGCTTGGTCACCTTGATCTTAATGCCGAATATAGGATCGCGATGCGAGCATGGATAGTGGATACGCAGGCGAAAAAACGGCGAATCAAGCACGTCATTACAACTATTGGGATCAGCCTGCTGGTCGCTGGCCTGAGTGCACTGTTTTTCATCTGATTGTAAAAAGGAACCGACTAGCAGCCCTAATATAGATTTCAATGAACGTCCGCTTTACATCCGATACCGGACATTGACCTGATAGGATGGTGAAGGGCCGCTAATGACCCGTTTCCGACGTTCGGCTAAGGTCTGAAAGTGTGGCCACTCTATGTTGGCCCATTGTATTCGCAATACGTGCTCGCATCGGTTTGATACTTACTCTCGCCGAAACGCTGCACGACCGCGTAAAAATCGTCGGCTGTTGATAGGCAGGTTTTTCTGGATTTGACATCATTGATTACAGCATCCAGAAATTTGCCGAACTTCGAGCGACTCGGCTCGGGACACATCTTATGCATGTTCTGCAAAAACTCTGCATCGCAGGCATCCCGGTCGAACCCGTACGTGAGAAAACCGTGTCTGTAACAGTAGTCATGCTGGGCGCAGGCATCATAAAAGTGGCGACCATAGTGCTCGTGCACGTCGCTCGTGAGAGAAACCAGTAAAGGTACGGAACAGCCCAAGGATTCGTCACCGCCGCAGGGTGACGGGGGCCTTTTCCAGGACACCTTCTTGAGTTCGACAACATCTGCAAGCGCGACGCGATAATTCTCGCCGATGAGCAATTCATTCGTTACCTCACTGACAACAAATTCGATTGTCTCGCCAGCTTTTGTGGTTACGATGACTTTGTCGCCCGGTTGTATTGCCTTATTGACAAAATCGGGCAGTGGCTTGACCGTGTGCGTTGGCGCGCAACCAAAACACAAAGTGATTATCGCAAGCATGGCCAGTTTGCGTTTTATGCGGCTTGGGCTCAATTCACTGCCTATCCCGAGTTTGAAGCTGTTGACGGGGTCAGAGGATCGTATAGATCGGCTGAGTTATCCGCCGATAATGTTAAGAAAATCATTATTCCAAGTATAACCGGCAATTGCGTTCGGAAGAATGTGCAGGCAATGTTGTACACGATTCAAATGGCCGCTTCTCTAATCGGGCCATGATGTCAAGCCACCAGTAAATGTGGCATTATTTTGGTCGCGTCTTGCGCTTGATGTCACGAATGATCTTTTCCGACGACGAAAGTCGTCCTGCTGGCTTCTGTTTCATCTCAACTCCTCAGGTTAGGATGAGCAAAAACACTCCCTGAAACCAGAACTAAATCTGTTCCATAGGCGCTGACGGGGCACATAAACCGAAGCACCGTATTCAAGACTTTAAAGCCGGAAACACGCACATCATTTACGACATTTCATGCTTTACTGCGCGCGTGTGACATCAATTTCAGCACACAACCGGTGCTCAATATTAAAAGGGTGACGGCCAGGAAAAAAGCAAAAAACGCGATTCGACGCTAGACTGGCTACGAGCAATCCGTAAAGACCACGAAAACGGACCCGCCAAAGGCGGGCCCATTCGCCTCACTATTTACTGGCCCTGACTATGTGGAACAAATACTTCCGTACTCGCCGTAGCAGAGTTTCCGCATGCGTCTGTAACCTGATAGGTGATCGCATAAATTCTGCCGCTGCCCTTGCCAGAGCGTTCCGCTCGTAACATGAACTGGAAATCATCCACGATGACAATATCGTCTACCGTATTGCCGTCGCCTTTGCCGTTGTCCGGTTCATTCGAAGTGACTGAGACCAGTGTAACGGTCGGCGTTGGATCGAAATTGTCGGTGACAAGTACGGTGGCGTCTATATCCACATATTTGTGATTGGCTGGCCAGAGTACGTCGGGCGTTACCGAGACGGAGTCGAACACAGGAGCGACATCTTCACAGACATCCAATCCGACAATCACCGGGTCATGGTCTGAGGCGCGATACGCGTCCGGTGCGTAGATTGCATCCTGATTGGGTCCCTTGAAGTCTGTATTATAGTCAATCAGGTCGGGTTCGTCGGCGTTGATGTGCCAGTTTGTCAGGCCGGTCACGTCATCCACCAGGTCGGCGCTCGCCAGTGCATAGTCCAGATAACCAATTTGACCGTCAAAGACGAATGAGTAGGCATCTTCGCCGCGGAATGCATTCGTCAGATCCGTATACCCGCCGGCCAGGATGGAATCAATGGGCTCTTCCTTATCATAGGAATTCAGGTCACCGATGATGAGGATATTCTGCTGGCCGCTGCTGGTCGGATCACTGGCCAGCCAGTCCACCAACGCTTCGGCAGCCGCCGTTCGCGTCAGGTTACAGTTGCCTGAACCATCCCCGGTATTCGGATCGCTAACGTCATCGCACGATGATCCTTTGGATTTCAGGTGGTTCACGGCGACCGTGACTACGCCGCCCGTAGCACTATCCATGAAAGACTGCGCCAATGCCGGGCGATTCTTGTCATCGTTAAAACGGCCGTCAACTGACGAGTCGAGAATAGCGAATCCGCCATCCAGAGAAACTGAAGCAGGCTTGTAAATAAAAGCGACCTTGATCGCGTCCGTACCGATCGGACCAGTAGGAACGTAATCGTAGGTACCGGCACCGTTGGCTGCATTCAGGCCATCGATAAGATCCAGCACTGCATCATCGTCAATGTTGTTCTCGATTTCGATCAGCCCGACCACATCTGCATCGATGTCCGTCAATGCGGCAATGATCTTGTCACGCTGACGGGTGAATTCGTCCGCATTGTCCGCACCACGACAGCCAAGATTTTGATCTGGTCCACAGATGTCGCCACTGCCATCCAGCGTGGTGAAATAATTCAACACGTTAAAGGATGCGACCTTCAGGTTGGCGCCAACGGAATCCGGTTGAGCTGTGCGCGGGTTATCGTTGGCGTGATCGGCGCCCTGTGTAGGATGAATACGATAGAGATCAAATGCGAAATGCATGACACCGGTCACATCCCGGAGGGTGTCTCCGCCGCGGAACAGGTTGCTCAAATCAAATTCCATCCCATTCGGATGAATTGCGGGATCCGAATTCTGACTCGTGCGTCCATCGTCGAGAGTAATCCTGTCGAGCAGGAAGTCCGCCGCGGCCTGAATCGCATCGGCGCCGGGCTCAAATTCGGCGGTCGGTTGCAGATGCCGCTCGGAAGTCAGGACGATTTCATTGAAACGGTCGAAATTAAAGTATTCGGAAATGACCAGCGGCTGTGAATATGTAACCCGCATGCCTTCAATAGCTTCAAAATCATCCAATGACGTTACCGGCAATACTCCGGCTGCTGCGGTCGGTAACGGGTTGCCGTTACTGAGGACGCTTACACCCGAGATTGAAGTGATTTGAGTCAGTCCGAAAAATTCGGAAACCGCGCCTTCAACGCGGACAAGATCGCCAATTGCTACGTCCACCGCCGGCGAACTGCCATGTTATCGTTGGCGTGATCGGCGCCCTGTGTAGGATGAATACGATAGAGATC
>PVMS01057321.1_pt1 | contig 18132 bp, 19 predicted proteins | sample 1853461 | NCBI WGS metagenome assembly PVMS01 (sample SAMN08582032, study PRJNA380276) | Marine sediment metagenome, whole genome shotgun sequencing project. | isolation source: ocean sediment barecode stripped | collected 2017 | reverse complement strand
ATATTACCAGTTCCTTTAAACTCTTCAAAAATTACTTCATCCATTTTTGACCCTGTTTCAGTTAAGGCAGTAGCAATAATAGTCAAAGAACCTCCATTTTCAATTTTTCGGGCTGCTCCAAAAAAGCGTTTTGGTTTATGCAAAGCATTTGCATCAATACCACCCGATAAAATTTTTCCTGAGGCTGGAGCAACAGTATTGTAAGCTCTTGCCAAACGAGTTAGAGAATCTAATAAGATAACCACATCATGTCCACATTCCACCAAACGCTTTGCTTTTTCTAAAATGATGTTTGCCACTTTTACATGTTTATCTGCCGGTTCATCAAAAGTTGAAGCGACTACTTCACCTCTAACGCTTCGTTGCATATCTGTAACCTCTTCAGGTCTTTCATCAATCAATAGAATAATTTGATAAACCTCGGGGTGATTGGCAGCAATTGAATTTGCGATATCCTTCAAAAGCATTGTTTTACCAGTCTTTGGTTGAGAAACAAGCATACCCCTTTGGCCTTTTCCAATAGGTGAGAATAAATCGATAATTCTTGTTGACAATGTGCTTGATTTTCCAGCTAAATTAAACTTTTCTTGAGGAAATAATGGTGTTAGATGCTCAAATGAAACACGATCTCTTACTACATTCGGATTCAATCCATTTATTTTTGAAACACGAATTAAAGGAAAATATTTTTCACCTTCTTTAGGAGGTCTTACGATTCCTTTTACAGTATCACCTGTTTTTAAACCAAATAATTTTATTTGTGATTGGGATAAGTAAATGTCATCAGGCGAGGATAAGTAATTATAATCCGATGAACGAAGAAATCCGTAGCCATCAGGCATCATTTCTAAAACCCCTTCACTTTCGATGATACCATCAAATTCATAATCAGGATCTCTATAACGATTTCCGTTTTGTCTATGTCCTTTAGTATCTCTATGTTGTACTTGTTGCTTATGCTGTTGCTTATGCTGTTGCTTATGTTGTTGTTTAGGTTTGTTTTGTTGTGATTGATTTTGTTCAGGCTGTTTCGCCTGTTTTTGTGGTTGATGTTTTTCCTGTAGATTTACTTTTTCTTTTGATTGAATTTGTGTAACCTGTTTTTCCTGTAGATTTACTTTTTCTTTTGATTGAATTTGAGTAACCTGTTTTTCCTGTTGTTTTTGTCGTGGAGCCTGTTTCTCACTGGGGCTATTGATTTTAGCAACAGGAGCTACAGCTTTTTTTGCCTCAACAGATGGAATATCATTTTTTGATTTAACCGCGACTTCATGATTAGGTTGTGGATTATTCATGGGTTTATTACCCTTAGTCGGATTCGCTTTCTTAATGATTCTTCTCCGTTTAGGTTTTCCATCATTCTTTGCAGTTTCTTTCGGTGTTACTTTAGTAGGAGTAGAAGCCTGAACATCTAAAATTAAATATACAAGATCTAATTTTTTTAATTGACGGTATTTTTTAGCTCCAATTGTTTTAGCAATTTCTTGAAGTTCTACCAGGGTTTTCTCCTTTAGTTGGGAAATTTCAAACATTATTTTAATCTGTAATAAGTTGTTAATGTATAAATAGTATTTTCTTACGCTGTTAAGAAATTAATTCTGAATTAAACTTAGTGGTAATTGGTTGTTTTAGTTGTAGTTCATTTATACTACGTGTTGTAGGATACTGCAAATATATAAATTTATTTTATATAAATAATCGTTATATCTTTAAAAAGAATATTGTATTTTTGTCGCCTGATATTATAAAGATGATTCAGCGAATACAATCGGTTTATTTATTTCTTGCTGCAGTACTCTCTGGAGGTTTAATTTTTATATTGGATCTATGGGTAAATGAACAAGGAAATAGGTTTCAGGTTATGGACTCCTTTAATTCTGGAAATGCCCTTTTGGTTATAATGGCAGTGTTATTTTTTATTTCAGCTCTTATTACATTTATTGCTATTTTTCAGTTCAGGAATAGAAAAATGCAATTTGTATTAGGAAGACTGACAATTTTGATTAATTTTTTTTTAATAGGGATACTCGTATATTTTGCACAAAATTTATCTGGAGAGATCTATGTCTCTGAGAAGGGTATTGGGTTGCTCATTCCAATTATTAGCATTGTATTGGTTGTATTGGCCAATAAAGCAATAAAAAAGGATGAGGAACTTGTAAAATCTGTAGACAGATTGCGGTAAACCTATCATTTTAGTATATTTAGTGCATGAAAACCATTTCAATTTTTTTGAAATGGTTTTTTATTATCTAACGGTTTTCCGTGATAAAAAAATATCACTATTTTTGGTTATAAATTAGGTCTAGGAATTAAATACCTTTGAAAACGGGAAAATAAATGAGAAAGATCAAAGTTCATATTGCAGATGATCATCAAATTTTAATTGATGGTATCATTGCAGTTTTATCTTCTGAGGAAAACATTGAAGTTGTAGGGTATTCACTCAATGGAAAAGATGTTTTAAATTGGTTTGATTCAAATAAAGCAGATATCTTAATTTTAGATATCAATATGCCTGAATTAGATGGAATTGGAGTTCTGCATAGTTTTTTTGAGCAAGGTTTTCAGCACAAAGTAATTGTTTTGTCTAGCTATGATGATTCAAAATTAATTAAAGAAGTGCTGAAAATTGGTGCAAGTGGGTTTTTAGCTAAAAAATGTGCTGGAGAAAATATTGTTGAAGCAATAAATACTGTTTATAAAGGGCAACAATATTTTAGTAAAAGTATTCAAGAAAAATTATTGGCAACTTTTACAAAAAATTTAGTAAAGAAGGAAATACCTTCACAGGATGGCTCATTTTTTAGCTCAATAACTCCTCGTGAGTTAGACGTTTTACGTTTAATCGCGCGACAACATAATTCCAAAGAAATAAGTAAAGAACTTCATATAAGTATAAATACTGTTGAGACTCATCGAAAGAATCTAATTAGCAAGTTGAATGTTAAAAATGTAGTTGGGTTGGCTATTTATGCAGTTAAAAATAATATTGTTTGATTCAAAATGACACATTTAAGATTAAATAGGAGATTATTTAAGCTTATTTTTACGGTATTAATTTTAATATTGATAATTAATGATACCGTTAAAGCAAGTGATTTCATTTTTAAGTTTGATAAATATTATTTGCAAAATAAATTTTTGAATTCTGAAGATAAGCGCCTGATTCATATTAAAGAGTTATTAGAAAAAGGACAAACAGAGGATGCTTTAAATAATTTATATGACTTTATAAAAGAGGTTGAAAAATATAGGGATACTTCATTAATTGTTGAGAGTCATAAACTATTGGCTGATATTTTAAGAGATAATGGGGATTATCAAAATTCAAATTTAAATTTTAGCAAAATACTTCCTTTTATAACGAATGATTATAAAAGCCTGCAATATGTTTATTTTAAGAAAGGAGGGAATTTCCAATTAGAAGGTCAGGTAGATAGTGCAAAAGCAAATTATGAAAAAGCGATATTGGCGAGTGAATATGTGGCCAATAATGAAGATCTAAAAGCTAAAATTCACGCGAATTTATCAGGTATATATTATTTGAAAGAAAATTACTCAAAGGCTATTGAACACTCAAAAATAGCGATAAATTTTCAAAAGGTTCTTGGGAATAAAGAAATAGAAGCGGGAATACTTAATAATTTAGGAGGTATTTATTATATGCAAGGGAACTATAGAGAAGCTCTTCGAATATTTAAGGAGGCACTTTCAATTGTAGGATACGGTCAAGAAGAAATACAAAAGCAAACTAGAAACTCTTCATATATTAACATTGCCTATGCTTATAGCGGATTGGGTAATTTTGAAAAAGCTTTTGAATATCAAGATAAATATTTTTCGTTAAATGACTCTTTGCAACAAGAATTCAAATATAAAGAATTAGCAGAAATAGAATTAAAATATAGTGTTGCTACTAAAGAAAAAGAAGCAGAAATTGAGAAAGCAAAAAGATTAAAAGCTGAGTATCTTTCTTATGGTTTTGGATTTGCAACATTTATGTTACTTCTTGGAGTCTACGTAATGTATAGAATTTATAAATTGAGTAAAAAGAATTATGTCTTGCAGTTAAATCAAAAGCAATTGATTCATAATAGTAATATTGAGAAGGTGAAAAGTGACTCTCAATTTAAGATATTGGCCGCAACCCTGGATGGGAGATTAGTAGAACGGAAAAAAATTGCTACAGTTTTACACGACAATGTGAGCGCATTGCTATCTGCAGCAAATTTGCATTTATTTGCAACTAAAAAACATTTAAATGAGATTCCTATTGAAATTGAAAAAGCTCAAAATATTATTGTAGAGGCTTCTGAAAAAATTAGAGATTTATCTCATAAATTAGTATCATCAGTCTTATTAAAATTTGGGTTGAGCGTTGCAATCCAGGATGTTTGTGAAAAATCTTCAAATTCATCAATTAAATTAAATTGTGAATCCAAAAATATGGAGCGTTTTGATCAAAATTTTGAAATTAAAATGTTCAATATTATCAGCGAATTGATAAATAATATTTTAAAGCATAGTAATGCAAAAATCGGCACCATAAAATTAGAACAGATCAACGGGAAATTGCAAGTTATAGTATTTGATGATGGTAAAGGGTTTGATGTTGATAAAGTTCAAGGGAAAAGTGGAATTGGTTTGAGCCAGGTTGAAGCAAGGATAAAAGCATTTGAAGGGATTATTAAATTAAAATCTAATGCAACCGGAACACGAATTTATATTTCTGTACCTGTACAATATTAGCGTTTTTCTAACTCGATTACTTCTAAATTGCTAATTTTATCTTCGTTGATTTCAAAGCGAAGCATTGTCCTAACAGTATGAATTCCATATTTTCCGGCTGCTCCCGGATTCATATGAAGTAAATTTAATTTTTTGTCAAAAATTACTTTTAAAATATGTGAATGGCCACTGATAAACAGTTTGGGTGGATTTTTAGAAATATCATTTTTAATTCTTTTGTTGTAGTTAGAAGGGTAACCACCAATATGAGTCAACCAAACTGAAACTTTTTCAATTGTAAACTTGTTGTCCAAAGGATATATCGTTCGAATTAACCCATCGTCAATATTTCCATAAACGGCTCTAAGGGGTTTTATGTTTTTTAGGGCATCAATGACCTTTAAACTTCCAATATCTCCTATATGCCACACTTCATCGGCTAATTTAACAAACTTTAAAATTTGTTTGTCTATATACCCATGAGTATCAGAAAGTACTACTATTTTTCTCATTCAATAGTCTAAATATATACTTACAAATATGGTGTATATTTGCAATCATACAAAAATAGTATTTCATTTGAGATATTTTATTAAATTGACATATAAAGGGACAAATTATCACGGTTGGCAGGTTCAGCCGAATGCTATTACTGTACAAGAAGTTATAGAAAAAGCGTTTTCAACCATTTTTAGAACTAGAATTGAAGTGATCGGAGCTGGAAGAACTGATTCAGGCGTTCATGCTGAAGAATTATTTGCTCATGTAAATTTTGAAGATGAAATCAATATTGAAGAAACAATTTATAAAGTGAATGCACTTTTGCCCAATGATATAGTAGTTGATAAAATACTACCAACGGCTAGCAATGCTCATGCACGATTTGATGCTACAAGTAGAAACTATGAATATCGTATTTTTTTAGGGAGAGAGCCTTTTTTAACCGAAACAACATGGCAACTGAATAATAGAAAGTTAAATATTGTTAAAATGAATGAGGCGGCCAATATTTTATTATCTTACAACAATTTTAAATGCTTTTCCCGTTCTAATTCTGATGTAACTACTTATAATTGTGTGGTGACCAGTGCAGAATGGTTACAATATAAACAACTTCTAATCTTTCACATTTCAGCCAACCGTTTTTTAAGAAATATGGTAAGGGCAATTGTAGGAACATTGTTGGAAGTAGGAACAGGAAAAACCAGTATTGAAAAATTTAAACAGATAATTGAAAGTAAAGATAGGCATAATGCAGGTCCTTCAGCACCACCTCAGGGGTTGTTTTTAACGAAGGTGACCTATCCAAATACAATTTTTATAAATGAGTAAACAAATTTCAGGCAAAGCTTTTGATGCAAAAATTTTTAAGAGATTGATTGGGTTTGGTAAAAAATATCCTTCTCAATTCATTGTCGGAACATTATCGGCAATATTATTGTCGGTTGTCGCTGCGGCAAAGCCAATACTATTACAAGAAATTGTCAATACATATTTTGAAAATAAAGATAAAGGAGGTCTTTTGTACTATTCATTATTGATGTGTTTATTTTTATTTGGTGAAGTTTTTTTACAATTTATTTTTATTTATAAAGTCAATTGGTTAGGACAGCATATTATTAAAGACATAAGAGTACAATTGTTAAAGCATATGCTCCAGTTTAAAATGGCTTATTTTGATAAATCTTCAGTCGGAAAACTGGTAACTCGATTGGTTTCAGATACAGAGACAATAGCACAATTTTTCGGACAGGGATTGTTTATGATTATCAGTGATTTATTGAAAATGATAGTAGTTGCAATTGTAATGTTATGGATGAACTGGAAATTGGCTTTGATAGCTTTTATAATACTTCCAATACTAATTTATGCTACAAAAATATTTCAGATTGCTATAAAATTCGCTTTTCAGGAAGTAAGAACTCAAGTTGCTAATTTAAATGGATTTGTTCAGGAACGTGTAACAGGAATGACTATAGTTCAGTTATTTAATCGTGAAAAAATTGAATATAAGAACTTTGTGGAAATCAATGAAAAACATAAAAATGCACATATCAGAACAGTTTGGTATTATTCCATTTTTTTCCCAATAGCTGAGATATTATCATCCATTGCTGTAGGTTTATTGGTATGGTATGGAGGATTAGATATTGTAAATTCAGGACTTACCAATGCAGGACAAATAATAGCATTTATTATGATGTCTCAAATGTTATTTAGACCATTACGTCAAATTGCGGATAAATTCAACACACTACAAATGGGAATGGTTGCAGGTGACAGGGTTTTTGAAGTGATGGATACGGAGAGTCAAATTCGTAAAGTGGGAGGTGTGAAAGCAATGCATTTTAGAGGAGACATTGCTTTTAAAAATGTGTATTTTAGTTATAATGAAGGGGAAGAAGTTTTAAAAGGAATTTCGTTTACTGTAAAAGCGGGTGAAACTGTTGCTATTGTTGGTGCAACAGGAGCAGGGAAATCTACTATTATAAATTTGATAAACCGATTTTATGAAATTAATAATGGCGAAATTTGTATTGATAACCACAATATTGAACAGTATACGTTACCAACTTTGAGAAATCAGATAGCAGTAGTTTTGCAAGACGTTTTCTTATTTTCTGATTCAATTTTCAACAATATTGTATTGAGCAATAGCTCTATCACTTTAGATGAAGTTAAAGAAGCCGCAAAAGAAATAGGAATTCATAAGTTTATTATGAGTCTGCCTGAAAATTACAACTACAATGTAAAAGAACGAGGAGTAATGTTATCTACTGGTCAACGTCAATTAATCGCTTTTTTACGCGCTTATGTAAGTCGTCCAAGTGTATTGATTTTAGATGAAGCTACATCATCAATAGATTCGTATTCTGAAAAATTAATTCAAGAGGCAACAGATAAGATAACCCGGCATCAAACCTCTATAATTATTGCGCATAGATTGACTACAGTTAAAAAAGCTGACAGAATTATTGTAATGGACAAAGGGAAAATCGTTGAACAAGGATCTCATTTGGAATTACTAAAGATTGATGGTTATTACAGAACCTTATACAATATGCAATTTGTAAATGAAGTTGCTTAAATAGTTGTTAAATCGTTTAATTGATGAATTTTTGTAAGGAAATGTACCAAGTTGTTTAGAACGACTCCTTTTTCATTCTACCCAACAAAACCTAAAAGTACTATCAATATCCTTCAAAGAATTGGATTATCCTTCTATCGAATTCACTTAATTATATTTCTGTTTTTTATTTATAACAGATGCTATTCTCTTACTAAAAAATAGATAATTTAGGTTTGACACTTCATTTATTCTTTGTCAAAAAAGGAATTATTTCCAATGCTTTATTTTCTCTTCTTTTTATTTTTTCAAAATTCAAGATACATTCAATATCTAATTAACCTAGCTTTTGGTCAGTACATAAATTAAGAATTTCTAATTCTGCAAAGCACTTGCTGGTAGTGGTAAAATGAATAAAAAATGTGGATGTATTGCTATTTCAACTACACTTATTACATGAAATGGGACAGTTATTACATTTGGTTTTGAATGGTGTCATTCTTTCTTTTCTTTTACATCATAAACGAATTCAACTCCAATTAAATTCAACCCCGATTAGTTTTAGACTTAATTAATAGAGAAGAGTAAGTGAAACATAAAGTAAATGACCAAGAGTCGTCACTAAAAAGAAACATTTACCACGAAAGTCGTTCCCACAGCTGTAGTATAATTAAAAGCAAAAACTAAAAAAAGTAAGAAAAAGTATTTGTTAAACCTTTATTCGCTGAACGTCATGAAATCTACCATATTTAAATCAATACTATTAAAATTAGGCATATCAAAAGCAACTTTTATCAAATTATATATTCTTAAAATTATAATTTTTGTTCTGATAAGTTTTTTAACTGCTTCTTGCTCAAAAGAAGATGATGGGATTTATTTTAATGAGACTGATACCAATGTTCCTATCAACAAAGTATCTTATTCTAAAATGGAATCAGATATTTTAAATTTAGTCAATGCACACAGAAAAAGCAAAAACCTTTCCGAATTAATTCGATTGGATATAATTTCGAGTGTGGCCCAGGGTCACACAGAATACATGATCACTGAAGGAGAAGCTAGTCATGATAATTTTGCTCAACGATCTCAAAATTTAATAGAAAATGCCCAGGCTGAAAAAGTAGGTGAAAATGTAGCCTATGGTTTTAGCAGTGCACAAGGTGTTTTTAATGGCTGGCTCAAAAGCACTGAGCATAAAAAAATTATTGAAAATTCAAGCTATACGCATTCCGGAATTTCAATTGATAATGACTCTCAAAGAAGAAACTATTTTACCCATATTTTTATAAGTAAATAACAATTTAAACTCCCCCCTTGAAACTAGTTTAACCCACAACGGTAGTGTTTTATTAATTACAAATTTAATCATTTTAAACCTAAATTCTATATTATGATCACAACATCTCTAAAACAAACCGCTCAAGAATTACACTTAAGAGTTATTAAAAATTCAGTGAACAGTAATAAAATTGTTAAGGAATTAATATATATCAACACCTTGTTCCCTGGTTTTAGTTGCATAAATAAAAATGGTGTTACAGTAACACCCAGAAAATGTATTTTACTTAAACTATTTCGTTAAGTAAACTCATTAGTATTGTTTTTACAAACCTGTTTTGTTGGGCATTGATCTGGCATATCCTTTTGGGCTCCACATCAAATCCTTCAAAGAATTGGATAATCCTTATATTGAAATCATGTTAATTAAGATCGTAGCGAATAGTTTCAACAAGTTGGTTATTGTTTTTAAACAGTATGAATTCTCCATCTTTCACATAAGATATTTTTCCTGTTTCTTCAGATACAATCAAGCAGAGTGCATCAGTTTTTTCAGTAATGCCAATAGCAGCTCTGTGACGCAATCCAAAACGGGAAGGCAAACTTTTTTTAGATAGAGGCAATATAATTCGCGTGCCAACAATAAAATTTTCTTTAATTATGATTGCGCCATCGTGTAAAGGGCTGTTTTTAAAAAATATACTTTCCAATATTGGCTGATTAATTTCGATATTCATTGAATCACCAATTGATTTAACAAAATCTAAATTATGAGTACGTTCCAAAACAATTAAAGCACCAGTTTTTGTAGATGCCATCATTTCACATGCATTCACAACAGATTCAACATCCATATTGGTGTGAATTTCAGTCTTTAAAAATTTAAGTTGTTTTAAAAAATTTCGTTTGTTTGGGAAGTTTGTAGATCCTAACATTAACAAAAATTTTCGCACTTCTGGTTGAAAAACAATTAGTATGGCAATTGCACCTAAACTAATTAAAGCACCTAGCAAACCGCTAAGCATTTCCATTTGAAGAGCCTGAGTAATTTTCCAGATAAGTACGATCAATGCAATACCAATAAAAATGTTTATAGCTACCGTTCCTTTTAGTAATTTATACACATAGTATAATAGAATAGCTACCAAAACGATATCTAATATATCAAGAACAGTAAAATCTAAAAAATCGAGCATTGAATTTGTTTTTGTAAAAATAGGAAAAAGATTGCATTATTTATAGTTATTTACAGCCACAATCTGGAACTTTGTTTTGATCGAAAATAAATTCCAGAGGATTGAGAATTATTAGTTTGTTACTGATAGCTCCCAGCATCGTTTTATAATACAAATATTTTTGATATGAAATATTTTGGTTAAAGTTAAGGTGCAATAGCGTCTGTTTTCCTTCAGAAGCAAAATCTATGAACTCTAATAATGTAGATTTAAACTCCGTTTTTTCAATTTTTGTATCATTTATCCAAACACTATTTGTGTTTATTGTTAAATTGATATTGTTGTATTTTATATAGTCATTAAAGTGGGTTTTTATATAGGATCTTGACAAAAGGCTATCAGTTTTGTAAAGTACTTTATCAAACTCAAAGAATGAAAGCTTGTCGGAAAGTGTATCGGCATAACTAAAATAGTTATGCATTCCATCCTTTGAATGTATTGAATTTGAGTGTTTATCCTGTAATAGAATAATTGATGGGATAATAGTTTTGAGGGGCAAACGCTTGTCAATATTAAAAATCCAATGAGTAGTACTTATAGTGTTTTTTCTATTCACCTCTGCAATAGTGTCCTTGTTTTCGGTCTTGAAGAAAAACCAAACTTGAGAATGATTGTGCAATTCATGAAGGCCTTTTTCAGCTAATGTTGGCAATTTTACATCTTTTTTTGCGCAACTTAATATTAAAAGTGATACTATTAGCATAACTAATTTTCTCATGACTTCATATTTAACAATTCTACTATTTTAATAGTTTCAACAGCTTCTTTTACATCATGAACTCGTAATATATGAGCTCCTTTTAATAAAGCAATAGTATTTGCAGAAGTTGTTGCGTTTAATGCGCTATCCTGACTTATATTTAAAGGTTTGAAAAGCATTGATTTACGGGAAAGACCAACAAGAAGTGGAATGTCTAAATTTTTAAATAATTCTAAATGACTTAGTAATTGATAATTATGTTCTAGGTTTTTTCCAAAACCAAAGCCTATATCTGCAATTATGTCGTTGACACCTAATAAACGCATTTCTGCAATTTTTTTTGAAAAATAAAACAACACCTCTTTAACAACATCTGTATATGTAGGATTCAACTGCATATTTTGAGGGGTGCCCTGCATATGCATCATAATATAAGGTACTTGCAATTTTGCAACAGTCGTGAACATCTCTTTATCAATATTGCCGGCCGAAATATCATTTATAATGCAAGCACCAACGTTTATGCATTGCTCAGCAATTGCACTTCTAAAGGTATCAACTGAAATTAAAATTTTTGGAAATTCATGAATGAGAGACTTAATTACCGGTAAAATCCGCTTTAATTCTTCTGTTTCTGAAATATGTTTGGCTCCCGGACGTGACGAATAGGCTCCTACATCTATGAATGAAGCGCCATCATTCAAATGCTGTTCTACTTTTTTTATGATGGCAATTTCATCAGAGTATTTTCCTCCATCATAAAAAGAATCAGGAGTAATATTTAAAATCCCCATGATTTTTGGCGAAGAGAATTCAATTAATTTTCCGTTACAATTCAGAGATTTCATCAGCGAACAATTTTATTTATAATTTTGGTCATTACGGGCGCCTTGTAATTGAACATTTGTGAAATTAAGTTTTCAATTGAATCACTAACAATTAACATTTCTTTGTTCGACTGTTTTAAGTAACCTTCGGTCACCATGACTTCAAGTTGTTTTATTAAATGATCAAAAAAGCCATTCGTATTTAAAATTCCTACCGGTTTTTTCTCAATTCCAAGTTGCCCAAGAGTCAATGCTTCAAATATTTCGTCTAAGGTGCCAAAACCCCCGGGTAAAGCAATATAGCCATCCACCATACTACTAATTTTTACTTTTCTCTTGCTCATTGTTTTGGTAACTATCATTTTAGTAATTTCGGTATGAGCAACTTCTTCATGTCTTAATAAACCGGGAATAACACCAATGACCTCTCCATTCTTTTTTAAAATGGTATCCGCTAAAATACCCATCATTCCAATTTTCCCCCCTCCATACACCAGACCAATATTATTAGCTATAAAATGATTTCCCAACTTAATAGCATCGTTTTTGTAAACTTCTTTAAAGCCTATGCTTGAACCACAAAAAACAGCGATTTTCTTCATTTAAATAAAATTTAGTGCCCGTTATTTCAAGTATATTAAAATAGAATGCAAAGGACTTTTAGTGTCAATTACCAATTATGGGCTTTATTATTTAATAATTGATTTTTAAATTCGTTAAATTTGTTCGAAATTTACGGAAATAATTAAAGTTACATGCAACAAACTTCAAAACAATATGACGCAGTTATTGAAAAATGTCGTTCACTATATACGAAAAAGTTAAAAGATTACGGAAGTGCCTGGCGCATTTTAAGATTGCCATCATTAACAGATCAAATTTTTATCAAAGCGCAACGTATTCGACAGCTTCAACAAAATAGGACAAGGAAAGTTGATGAAGGTGAAGTTTCAGAATTTATGGGGATTGTCAATTATTCGGTAATGGCTTTGATTCAGCTCGAAAAAGGGGTGGTCGAACAGCCTGATATTAGTGATAAGGAAGCTTTGGAATTGTACAATGAACATGTGGCGATCACCAAAAAATTAATGGAAGATAAAAACCATGATTACGGTGAGGCATGGCGTGATATGCGCGTGAATTCCTTGACCGATTTAATTTTACAAAAATTATTGCGTGTAAAACAAATTGAAGATAATGAGGGCAAAACAATTGTTTCAGAAGGGATTGATGCCAATTATCAGGACATGATAAATTATGCTGTTTTTGCGTTAATTCTATTAAAAGAAACTGAATAAAATGAAGATTCTAGTTCGTATATCGCACCTCATTGTGGCTGTCACGTTTATCTTTTCCGGCTTTGTAAAGCTTGTTGACCCGCTGGGTTCGGCATATAAGTTTCAGGAATATTTTGGTGCTGATGTATTGAATTTAGAATTTTTAATTCCATATGCATTGCCATTTTCCATATTTTTAATTTTAGTCGAACTCATGCTTGGCGTACTCTTATTGGTTGGTTATTTGCCTAAGTTTACAATGTGGAGTTTGTTTGCTATGATTCTCGTCTTTTTGTTTTTAACATGGTATTCTGCATATTATGATAAAGTTACAGACTGTGGTTGTTTCGGTGATGCCGTGAAATTTACTGCATGGGGAACATTTTATAAAAATGTTTTATTAGTTGTTTTGATATTTATTTTGGTAGTAAAAGTAAAACATATAAAACCTTTGTTGAGCTTATCATTTGCAAAATGGACTACATTTTTATCATTTTTTGTGTCTTTATATATAGTTTATCATGTATTGTTACATTTACCAATTATTGATTTCAGACCTTATGCTGTTGGAAAAAGCATTACTGAAGGAATGCAATATATTGGAGATGAAGAACCGCCAATTCACGATTTCTTTTTAGAATCAAATGATGGTGAAGATTATACTGAAAGAGTTTTGGAAGAAAGAAAAGTGATGCTCATTGTGGCCTATAATATAGATAATAGTGATAAGGAAGGTTTTTTGAATATAAAGACAATTTCAGATAAAGCACAAAAGAATGGTTATAAAGTTTATGCATTATCAGCATCTATGAATGAAGAATTTGTTGCAATTAAAAATGAGTTTGACCTTAACTTTGATGCATTGTTTTGTGACGAGACTACGTTAAAGACCATTATTAGAGCAAATCCAGGGATACTAACATTACAAAAAGGAACGGTTACAGGTAAATGGAATTGGATTGATGCTGATGCTATAAAATTAAACAAATGAAACAGGCTTTAATAGTTTTTGTAGGAGGGGGTTTTGGAAGTGTTGCCAGATACTTTTTGGCGAAATGGATGAACAACTTAGAAACGGCAATTCCATATGGGACATTGTTGGCAAATGTATTTGGAAGTTTAATAATAGGGTTCATTTTGGGTTATATGGCTAAATCTTCAAGTATTTCAGAAACACAGACCTTATTACTGGCTACCGGATTTTGTGGTGGTTTTACAACATTTTCAGCATTTGCTTATGAAAACCAACTATTTCTTAAGAATGGAGATTACTTTAGTTTCGTATCTTATACATTAGGCTCTTTAATACTAGGAATAATAGCTGTTTTTGTAGGCTTATATCTTTCAAAAATGCTATAATTCGTTTTAAATTACCAATAAGCTAAAACTATCCTATTCATTTCATGTCTAGAAATGATAAAAATATTACATTAAATATTAATACCCCCTAAAAAAGAAGGGGTCAAATTCATAAAAACATAAAAATAACATCTATACCCCCTAAAAATTAGGGGGTATTAGTATTTAATGTTAGATTTGTTCCGAAATTAATTAAAAAAAATCATTTTATTATGAAGAAAATCGAAGCGATTATTCGAAAATCCAAATTTGATGATGTCAAAGAAGCATTGCATCAAATTGAAGTCAATTTTTTCAGCTATTGGGATGTAACTGGTGTTGGAAATGAAAAACAGGGCCATGTATACAGAGGGGTGAGTTATAGCACTACTGATATACAGCGTAGATTTTTATCAATTGTTGTTTCTGAACCATTTTTAGAGAGAACCATTGAGGCTTTATTTAAATCGGCTTATACAGGAACTGTTGGTGACGGTAAGATATTTGTTTCGAATATTCAAGAAACCTACAGAATCAGAACAAGAGAAAAGGGAACGGATGCGATTAATTAATATTACAACTACAAACTATTATGGATAACACACTATTTACAACGAACAATATATGGATGATGATATGTACCGCACTGGTATTTTTAATGCATTTAGGATTTTCACTGTTGGAAATTGGATTGACACGACAAAAAAACTCGATTAATATATTATTTAAAAACGTATTTATTATTTCAATCGGATTGGTATTGTATGCATTGGTCGGATTTAATTTGATGTACCCTGGTTCTTTTATGGCAGGAATACTGCCTGATTATTTTATTGATTTATTCGGACTATCATTACCCGAAAATGGATTGACCGCTGAATATGCTTCCGGAGGTTATACCTACTGGACCGACTTTTTGTTTCAAGCTATGTTTGCTGCAACAGCTGCAACTATAGTCTCCGGAGCCGTAGCAGAAAGAATAAAATTGGGATCATTTATGATTTTTACAATTGTTTATGTAGGCCTTGTTTACCCGATTGCAGGCTCATGGAAATGGGGGGCAGGTTGGCTGGACGAACTGGGATTTTATGATTTTGCAGGTTCTACCTTGGTACATTCAGTAGGCGGATGGGCAGCATTGGTAGCAGTATGGTTATTAGGTGCCAGAATAGGAAAATTCAAAAAAGATGGTTCGGTTGGAGTGATACCCGGTCATAACATACCATTAGCAACAGCCGGGGTATTTTTATTATGGTTGGGATGGTTTGGATTTAACGGTGGTTCTGTTCTTTCAGCTGATCCGGCGAATACATCATTGGTATTGGTAACAACATGTATTGCGGCTGCTTCAGGTGGTTTATCTGCATTTCTCGTGTCATTATTTAAGTACAAACAATATGATTTGTCCATGTACTTAAATGGTATTCTCGGAGGATTGGTTGGAATAACAGCAGGAGCAGATTTGATGAGTGTAACAGATGCAATGGTCATTGGATTTATTGCAGGAGCCTTAATCGTTTTAGGTGTAGCAATTATAGATAAGTTGAAATTAGACGATCCCGTTGGAGCAATTGCAGTGCACCTGATATGTGGAATATGGGGAACCTTAGCTGTTGGAATCTTTGGTGATTTGGCAGGTTGGGAGCAATTAGGTAAGCAGGCAATTGGCGTTGTTTCAATAGGTGCATTTTGTTTGATTTCTGCTTATGCAATCATTAAAACCTTAAAAAGCACTGTCGGTATTAGAGTTTCTGAAGAAGAAGAACAAGAAGGCTTGGATATTCACGAACACGGTATGGACGCCTATCCTGATTTTGGTTTAAATCAGCATTAATTTTATTATTATTTAGGTTGGAAGTATGTCCTGATTCCAGCCTAAATTCCTTTTATTTTAAACATTAAAATTAAGTGAAATAGTCACTTAACAGGACAACTATTACCAATTTATATTACTAATAACAAAAAATTAAGAATGGAAACAATTAAAAAGAGAGTACTGGTATTTGTAGCAATAGTGTCATTTTTTTCAATGAATGCTCAAGAAGAAGAAAAAGCAAAACCTTCATTTGATATAGGAGTTGATTTTGCGAGTAGATATATTTGGAGAGGTGGATCTTTTTCAGATTCTCCGGCAATACAACCATATGTTGAATTGGCAGCCGGAAATTTTACGCTTGGTATTTGGGCTTCTTATGAAACAGGAGGTGAAGTTGTAGGGCAGGAATTTGATTTTTATGCAAGTTATGCTATAGGAGCTTTTTCAGTTGGTTTTACTGATTATTCATTTCCAAGAGATGATAGTTCTGATGGCTATTTTATGTTGAAAAATCATATTGGTGAAGCAACTTTAAGTTTTGGAGGAGTTGAATCCTTTCCCTTAACGGCAATGATTGGAGTAAATGTGTATAACGATGACGATAATTCCATTTATACCGAATTTGGATATCCTTTTAAAATTGGAGAAACAGCGTTGAGTGCTTTTGTTGGAGCGGGAAATGAAATTTATACTACAAATGGAAGTTATAAAGTAACTAATTTTGGAGTTTCCGCATCAAAAGATGTAAAAATAACTGATACTTTCAATTTAGGAGTTTCGGCTTCGGCAATTTTTAATCCGGATACTGATGATGCTTATTTAGTTTTTATCCTGTCTCTTTAAAAAACGATTATTATTTTAAGTAAAGCCTGCTCGAAGTTTTCAAGCGGGCTTTTTTAGTGGTGTTCACCATAAGCCATTACACCTGCAGGAATTAGAATGCTTAAATTGTTTTCGGCAGGAGGAATCGGGCAGGAATATTTACTGTTGTATGCACAATATGGGTTGTATGCTTTGTTAAAGTCAATAACAATCTTACTGCTATTTTCTGACGGAACTTCCAAATCAATATAACGTCCACCTCCATAACTGCTGCCTCCATTGGTGGCATCGGTAAAAGGTAAAAACAAGTGATTTTCATACTCTAAAGATATCATCAATTTTTGATTTTGATAGATGCTTAAATTGAAAGAATTACCATTAATTTTGAAATGAGCAATTCCATATTTTCTATACAAAGGCAACCGATCAGTGGTTGTTGGCATTTCAAAAATTGGGGTACCAGGTGTCAGTTCAAATTCAGCTTCAATACGATAATTAGCATCTATTTCAAAAAAATCAAGCGCTTTAAATGTTTGTAAATCTTTGGCTGTCAATGGAGATTCTTCAGAATTTGCATATTGTGTATTTAATTCATATTGAAATAGTTTTATTCCGTCTTCATAACTTATTTTTTTACTAGTACAATTTGTAAATAGAACTATAATTGATAAGGTGATGATACATTGGTTTTTCATTTTAAAAATAGATTTTTTTAAAAGTACAAAATATTACAATTATGATAAAATAAATATGATATCTGAATTTTTTTTGTAGTTTTGACGAAATAAAAATAAAATTCATGAAACGAGCATGTTAAAATGTTTGTCACCCAAGGGAATGATTAATAGCGAACAACATGTGACCGTTAAAAAACAATAAATAAAACACATGAATAATTATACCCAAAAAATATCCGTAATTAAGTGGTTTTTAAAGAGCTGCCGGGATGTATATGTGTTATGATTATTCAATACTAAATAATATCAATTCATTTTAAACCCGGCTTATGGCCGGGTTTTTTAATTTTATAGGATGGTT
>PVMS01029125.1_pt1 | contig 18134 bp, 17 predicted proteins | sample 1853461 | NCBI WGS metagenome assembly PVMS01 (sample SAMN08582032, study PRJNA380276) | Marine sediment metagenome, whole genome shotgun sequencing project. | isolation source: ocean sediment barecode stripped | collected 2017 | reverse complement strand
CTGAGCGCTGCATCTCGGTGACTTCCTCCGGGCGCTCGTCGATCAACAACACGATGATGTAGCACTCGGGGTAGTTGGTGATGATCGCCTGGGCGATATTCTGCATCATAATGGTCTTGCCGGCCTTGGGCGGCGCTACCAACAGACCTCGCACCCCCTTACCTATGGGCGCGACCAGATCGATGATGCGACCGGTCAGGTCTTCGGAACTGCCGTTGCCAACCTCCAGTATCATGCGCTCATCCGGGAACAGTGGTGTGAGGTTCTCGAACAGTATCTTGTGCTTGGCGTTCTCCGGTTTGCTGAAGTTGACCTCGCCTACTTTCAGCAGGGCGAAGTAGCGCTCGCTGTCCTTGGGTGGGCGAATCTTGCCCGTTATGGTATCCCCTGTGCGCAGGTTGAATCTTCGAATCTGGCTGGGCGACACGTAAATGTCGTCGGGCCCAGCCAGATAGGAGCAGTCGGCGGAGCGCAGGAAGCCGAAGCCGTCCTGTAGAATCTCCAGTACGCCGTCGCCGTAAATGTCTTCACCGCTTTTGGCGTGACGCTTCAGGACTGCGAAAATAATATCCTGTTTGCGTGAGCGGGCCATGTTGTCCAGGTTCATGTCTTTGGCGATATCGATGAGTTCCTGGGTCGATTTGGTCTTTAGATCAGTTAGATTCATATAAAATTAGGGTGCGCGCTTTATGAGAGGAACGAAAAATGTGTAGGTGAATGCCGATTGGCAATACCAGCTAATACAGCTTTAATTTTGAATGGTAGAGTTCTTATTGTGGCACGGGACTGTGCAACGGTTTGAAATGTAGCATGCCCGGTTGGTGTCGTCTACAGCTTTTTCAGGCAAAAAATGCGCCCGGTGGCGTATGGCGAACCCGGCACATCCGGGCCCGCAACACTATCGACACGGTCAACTCGCGCAATATCGCGGGGTCAGACCACTTCCTGTATGAACTCTGTCAGCTGTGTCTTGGAAAGGGCGCCCACTTTGGTAGCCTCCGCGCTGCCGTCCTTGAAAACGATGAGAGTGGGGATGCCGCGAATACCGAACTTGGGAGGAATTTCCGGGTTGGCGTCCACGTCCACTTTGCATATCTTCAGTTTGCCGTCGTACTCGGCGGCAAGTTCGTCCAGTACTGGCGCGATCATTTTGCAGGGTCCGCACCACTCGGCCCAGAAGTCTACCAGTACGGGGATATCGCTATTGAGTACTTCCGCGTCAAATGTGGCATCGCTGACGTGTACGATTTTGTCACTCATGGTGTTCTCCGGTTGATCCGCGGGCTTGATGTCCGCGTGATTTTGAGGGGGCCATGATACCACCGGATTGTTGCGGCACAACCGCAAGGCTAGAGTTTTTCGATCTGCTTATATTTCCTGCGGCTATAGATCGTGTTTTGATCTTAACGTTGTTGGTGCCGGGTACCGGATGTTCTCTTCTCGGGGATATTTAGATTTGGCTCAGAGGTTGGGCAGAGTGTTGGGTGTCTATCACTCGCTCTGGCGGCCAGACCCAAACAACCACCAAACCCCATATCACCACTCTCCCCTCAAGGCACGGGTCCAGAAAAAATAGTGAACGTCATACCAGTGGTCTTGTCCTACATGAGAGCGTAATCTGCTCGTGACTCCAGAATTGTTGCTCACAATGTTTTGAGGTAGCCCTTTGCGCACAAAACAAATCGTAGTTATTGCAGTAGTCGCAGGAGCCTTCGTCGCCTGGTTTTATTTTGACCTGGGTAGCCTACTGCAGTTTGATATCCTGCAGCAGCGTATCGGAGAGATGCGTCAGTGGTATGGTGAGAACCCGTTGCTGGCCGGCCTGATTTATTTTGCGATCTATGTGACGGTCACCGCCCTGTCAGTACCCGGCGCCGCGATTATGACCCTGGGCGGCGGCGCCCTGTTCGGATTCTGGTATGCGTTGGTGTTGGTATCGTTCGCCAGCAGCATCGGGGCCACGCTGGCTTTTCTGGTCTCGCGGGTGGTGCTGCGGGACTGGGTGCAGGGGCGCTTTGGGCGGCACCTGGGGGCGCTGAATGCCGGGTTTGAGAGGGATGGGTCTTTTTACCTGTTTTCCTTGCGCCTGGTACCGCTGTTCCCGTTTTTCCTGATCAATCTGCTGATGGGGCTGTTGCCTATTCGGCCCTGGCGTTATTACTGGGTGTCCCAGTTGGGGATGTTGCCGGCAACGGCGGTGTATGTGAATGCGGGAACCCAGTTGGGGCAATTGCAGTCACTGTCAGGGATTATCTCGGTCCCCTTGCTGGGCTCCTTCGTGTTACTGGCGGTATTTCCTTTTCTGGCCAAGTGGTTGCTGGGCTATATGCAGGGGCGACGAGCCCTGGCGGCCTACAGCCGGCCTAAACGCTTCGATAACAACCTGATTGTGATTGGCGCTGGCTCCGCCGGGCTGGTGGCGTCGTTGATAGCAGCCACGGTGAAGGCGAAGGTGACGCTTATCGAGCGGGACAAAATGGGTGGCGATTGCCTCAATACGGGGTGCGTGCCGAGCAAGGCCCTGATTCGTTCCGCCAGGGTGGCCGGGTACGCGCGGCGGGCCACGGAGTTTGGTCTGGCGCCCATGTCGGTGGAGGTAAATTTTCCCGCCGTGATGCAGCGGGTGCAACGGGTGGTCGAGACCGTCGAACCACATGATTCTGTGGAGCGCTTTACCGGCCTGGGGGTGAATTGTGTCCAGGGCCAGGCGCGTATTCTCTCGCCCTGGGAAGTTGAGGTGAATGGTGAGGTAATCACGGCGCGCCATATTGTCATAGCCAGCGGCGCCCGGCCCAGGGTGCCGGACATCCCCGGGTTGCAGCAACTGGATTACCTGACATCGGATACTATCTGGGACATCAGGGAGGCTCCCGGGCGGTTGCTGGTACTGGGTGCGGGGCCTATCGGCTGCGAGTTGGCGCAGGCGTTCGCCGGACTCGGTAGTCATGTCATGCTGGCGACCCATGCGCCGCGTATCATGCCGCGAGAGGACCCGGAGGTGGCGCAGCAGGTGCTGGATGCTTTCCTGCGCCAGGGTATGGAGGTGCGTACGGGTTACGACCCGGAGCGCTTTATCGTGGACGAGGGTGGGCAACGCTGTGTATTTTCGACGCCCGACGGCGAGCGGGAATTGGCTTTTGATCGCGTGTTACTGGCGGTGGGGCGCAGCGCCAATGTCCAGGACCTGGGATTGGAGGCTCTGGGTATTGGCCTCACCCGTTCCGGCACGGTGGTGGTGGACGAATATCTGCGCACCGCTGTGCCGAACATATTCGCTTGTGGTGATGTGGCCGGGCCCTATATGTTTACCCATATGGCCAGCCATCAGGCCTGGTACGCGGCGGTGAATGCCTTGTTCGGGCGCTTTCGCAAATTCAAGGTGGATTATTCCGTGGTGCCCTGGGCCACGTTCACGGATCCTGAGGTGGCCCGGGTGGGTCTCAGCGAGGCCGAGGCGCGGGAGCGCAACATCGCTTATGAGGTGACCCGCTACGATATCGATGACCTGGACCGCGCCATAGCCGACAGTGAGGCCCACGGTTTCGTCAAAGTGCTGACCCAGCCCGGGCGAGACCGTATCCTCGGGGCTGTTGTCGTGGGCTACCACGCCGCGGAATTGATCAATGAGTTTGTGCTGGCCATGAAGCACGGTATCGGGCTCAACAAAATACTGGCTACGATCCACATCTATCCCACCCTGAGTGAGAGCAACAAATTTCTGGCGGGGGAGTGGCGCAAAGCGCGCAAGCCCGAACGGGTATTACGCTGGGCGCAGCGCTATCATCGCTGGAATCGAGGCTGAGACTGTGGTGGAAATGCGCTAAAGTTGTGACTTGAGCGCCGCCGGTTTACGGGCGTATGGGTTTTTTGAATGGGAGAAAGACATGAGCAAGGTTGCCGTAGTGCTTGCGGGGTGTGGTGTTTACGATGGTGCGGAGATCAATGAAGCGGTGCTCACGTTGCTGTGCCTGGAGCAGCAGGGCGCCAGCTACCAATGTTTTGCACCGGATATGCAGCAGATGCATGTGATTAATCATCTCACCGGCGAACCGGCAGAGGGGGAATCGCGCAATGTACTGGTAGAAGCCGCCCGTATCGCCCGGGGGAATATCAAGCCCCTTACCGAGGCTGACGCGGCTGACTTCGATGCCCTGCTGGTGCCCGGCGGCTTTGGCGCGGCGAAAAACCTGAGTAATTTCGCGGTGGCCGGGGCGGAAATGGTCATACAGCCGGACTTTTTACGCCTTGGCCGTGCCTTTCACGAGGCGGGCAAGCCGATCGGCCTGATTTGTATCGCGCCGGTGATGGCGGCGGCCATCACCGGTGAAGGTACCCGCTGTACCATTGGCAATGATGCCGACACCGCCGCGGCAATCAACGCCATGGGCGGCGAACACCTGGAGTGTCCGGTGTCCGAGGCGCGTGTGGACAAGGCGCATAAAATGGTTACCACACCCGCCTATATGCTGGCAGGCAGTGTGTCCGAGGCCTACAGTGGCATCAGTGAATGTGTGAAAGAGGTATTGGCTCTGGCCTGATTCCGTGAACCAGGGCTGGCACGTCTATGTTTTACAGTGTGCGGATGGCACTCTCTACACCGGCGTGGCCAGGGATTTGCAGAAACGCCTGCAGCAGCACAATGGCGCGCAGGTGGGCGGGCCCAAATATACCCGGGGTCGCCGCCCGGTGCGGCTGCTGTGGTCAGACACCGCCGCGGACCGCGGCGCCGCGCAGCAACGGGAGGCGGCGATCAAAAAATTGAGCAGACGCGCAAAGCTGCGACTGATTCATGGCCTTCCCGGGTGATGGGCGTATTAGAGGCTTTCCAGCTCCTCCAGGGCTTGTTGTTGTTCGAGCCAGTTTTCCTCCAGCTCCGCCGCCCTGGATTTCAACTCGCCTTCCCGCTTTAGAAGACCCGCCAGGTCGTCTTTGCGCGCCGCGCTGTATAACTGTGTGTCACCCAGCCGGGTTTGCAGTTCGGCCTGCTCGCTCTCCACTTCAGCCAGTGCCGCTTCAGTCTTTTTAAGTTTGTTCATCAACGGCCGCAGCTTGTCACGCTGTGCCGCCGCCTGTTGACGTTTTTCCTTGCGTGAGGTATCGCTGGCCTGTGGCGCCGCCCTGGGCGCCTGTTTGTAGCTGGAAAGAATCCAGCGCTCGTAGCCCTCCAGGTCCTCCCGATACTCCTCCACCCGGCCATCGTGTACCAGCAGCAGCTCCTCTACCGTGTTGCGCAACATATGGCGGTCGTGACTGACCAGAATGAGCGCGCCCTCGTATGTTTGCAGGGCGACCTCCATGGCGTGGCGCATGTCCAGGTCCAGGTGGTTGGTGGGCTCGTCCAGCACCAGCAGGTTGGGCCGTTGCCATACGACCATGGCGAGCGCCAGGCGCGCTTTCTCTCCACCTGAGAACGGGGCGATCGCGCTGCTGGCGGCATCGCCGCGAAAGTTAAAACCCCCGAGGAAATTGAGGATCTCCTGTTCACGCGCCGCGGGGTTGAGGCGTTGTAAATGCAGGGCGGGGCTGGCTTGCATATCCAGCGCCTCCAGTTGTTGCTGGTCGAAATAGCCGATGCTGCAATGTTCGCCAGTTTGTCGCTGCCCCGCCAGCAGGGGTAATTCACCGATCAGGCTCTTCAGCAAGGTAGACTTACCGGCGCCATTCCTGCCCAGCAGTCCGTAGCGGCTGCCGGGACGCAGTTGTATGTCCACCTTGGCCAAGACTGCGGTGTCGCCGTAACCCAGGGTCGCATCGTCCAGGCGCAGCAGGGGGTCGCTGCTGCGCTGGGGCGGCAGGAAGCTGAAGTCAAAGGGTGAATCCAGGTGTGCCGGCGCCAGGATTTTCATGCGCTCCAGCTCTTTCAGGCGACTCTGGGCCTGTTTTGCCTTGGTGGCTTTGTAGCGAAAACGCCGTACAAAATCGTCGATTTGTGACACGCGCCGCTGCTGTTTTTCGTAGCTGGCCTGTTGGTTGGCCAGGCGCTCGGCCCGCTGCTGCTCGAAGTCCGAGTAATTGCCTTTGTAGGCCTGTAGCTGTTGCTGCTCGATGTGCAGAATGCGCTCGCAGGTAGCGTCGATGAAGTCCCGGTCGTGGGATATCATCAGCAGGGTGCCAGGGTACTGTTGCAGCCATTGTTGCAGCCACAGGGTGGCGTCCAGATCCAGGTGGTTGGTGGGTTCGTCCAGCAGCAAAATATCGGACGGTGTCATCAGGGCGCGCGCCAGGTTGAGGCGAATCCGCCAGCCGCCGGAAAAATCGCATACCGGCCGGGTGGCCGCCTCTGCGGAAAATCCCAGTCCCTGCAGCAGGCGCTCGGCCCGTCGATCAGCGCTGTAACCGTCAATGTCCTCCAGCTCACTGTGGATGATTGCGGCGCCATCGAAATCTTCCGCCGCTTCGAGCCTGAGCAGGGTGTCCCGCTTTTGCGCCAGTCGCCCGTCGCCGCGCCACACATATTCGACCGCCGGCAGGGAGGTGGTTTGTATTTCCTGGGCCATATGTGACAGGCGCAGTTTGTTCATACCCTCAATGGCGCCGGCATCGGCGATCAACTCGCCCAGTAGCAGCGAGAACAGGCTGGATTTACCACAGCCGTTGGCGCCTATCAGGGCCAGGCGTTGCCCGGGCTGTATAGTCACGGCGGCGTCTTGCAGCAGTAACTTGCTGCCGCGGCGCAGGGTGATATCGCGTAGTATTATCATGAGGCCGCGAATTCTACCCGCAGCGGGCGCCATGAGCCAGTGTTGGCCCCGGCGATTGTCGCCAATAGGTGCTGCTAACAAGTGTTGCACCCGGGGGGTGGCGCAAGGGCGAGGTGAATAGTAATATGGCGCCCACTGCGAAATACTTGCTCTCCCAACGGACTTGAATTGACGGAAATCGGTAGAATGCCGACCCGTCAGAGACACGGTTTGTCTCTATCGAGCGAGGTCTCGCTTTGACAGGGGTATCTGCGATATCCACTACTCTCTTGAATATGGAACGAATTATGAAGAAGTATGCACTGCCGCTTGCCCTGGTTAGCGTTTTTACCCTGCAAGCCTGTAACGACCAATCATCCACTGCCACGACCACTGAAAGCACCGCCGCTGAAGCACCGGCCGGGATCTCTCTGGAGACTTCCGAGCAGCGCCTGAGCTACGGCATCGCCTTTGGCCTGGGCCAGCGCATGGCGGCTGATGGTGTGCCGATGGATGCCGAAGCCTTTTCCGCCGGCCTGATCGATGCCATGGAGGGCGCCGAGCCGCGCCTGACCCAGGAAGAGATTGCTACTGAGATGGAGGCATATCAGGAGAAAGCGGCTGCTGAGCAAGCGTCGGCCCAGGCCGCTATCGGTGAAGCGAACGCGGCAGCTTCAGCGGCTTTCCTGGCAGAGAATGCCACCAGGGAAGGTGTCGTAGTGACCGAATCCGGCCTGCAGTATGAAATCCTGGAAGCGGGTGACGGCCCCAAGCCTACCCTGGAAGACAGCGTAGAAGTGCACTATCGCGGCACATTGATAGACGGCACAGAGTTTGATTCGTCCTACGGCCGCGACCAGACCGTGACTTTTGGCGTTGGCCAGGTCATTGCGGGCTGGACTGAGGCCCTGCAGCTGATGCCGGTTGGATCGAAGTGGAAGCTGGCCATTCCCTCTGATCTGGGTTACGGCGCCGGCGGTGCCGGACAGATGATTGGACCCAATGCGGCCCTGATCTTTGAAGTGGAGCTGATCGCTATCCCTGAGGGCAATGAAGAGCCTGCAGCAGTGGCGTCCGAAGGCGAAGCGGAAGAACCCGCAGCGGCCGAAGGCTAAGCCGATTGCGGCGTCTGGCTGGTGCTAGCCACCAGGCGCCGATGTCTGCTGTGAAGGCCGGCAATCAGTTGGTCCTCCAGCACAAAGCGTGACTCCAGTACCTCTCCCAGGGCTGACAGATCGCGCTTTAATTTTACCTGTCGACCCGGCGCGCCACTGTATTTTTCCTCGTAGGCCATGATGACCTCCGTGGTGTCGGCGATGGCGGGCATCAGTTTCTGTGCCAGCGCGCCACTCCCATCGGCGAAGCTCTCGGCCTCGTCGATCAGTTCATGAAATACTTCAAAGTGTCCGGCGGAGACATAATCCACCAGCAGTTCACACAGGCCCCGCTGGCGTTGATGCAGTTTTTCGTCGCTCAGGTGGGTATCCAGCGTAACGGCGATTTCCGTGTATTTGCCCAGTACCTCTCGCCGCTCCTTCAACCACCGGGTGAGTAATTCTTCCACGGCCTCGAACTGTTGCTTTGGATCGTTATTTCTGTGTGGCACGGCTGGTTTCCTTCATGTCTTCCCCTGAGCGTTTACTATACCTGATCAGGGTATTTGCGAAAGGTCTGCCACAGGCAGATAACGGTAACCACCACAAACAGGGCCAGGGTCTGCTCCGGAATACTCAAGCCGAGAAAGGTCCACATGGTATCAGCGCAATTGCCATCCCCCATCAACACAATACTCAGCGTATCGGTGAAAGGCAGGGTTTCCAGCATATATTCCAGACTGGGACCGCAGGCGGGCACCTGATCCGCTGGCAGGTGTTGCAGCCACACGTGGCGTGCCGCTACCGCGCCACCGGCGATGGCCGCCAGGGCGCATAATACGCTGTAGACCCTCAACCCCCAGCCATCGGGGTTGTGCAGCACGGCGATCAGGGCGAACACCCCCCACAGCACCACAAAAACACGCTGGGTCATGCACAGGGGGCAAGCCGCCAGATCCAGAACTTCTTCCAGGTACAGTCGTGCGAATACCATGGAGAAGATGGCCATGAGGAGCAGGCCGACAAAAACCAGCCGCGGAGAAAGTGCTTGTAACATCGGTGTTAAATTCCCTGTTGTAGATGGCAGCTAACTTAAGGGCTTTTGCGCTTGAGTGCAATATCAACCCGTACCGCGCAGCGGGGGCTGCGGCGCTGTACCTGATCCTGCCTGAAATAAGTCACTTGCCTATTGATTCGGAAACATTAGTTCAGCAACTTTTCCTGCCCGGCGCTAAAACCTTGTAGATCGGGATAAAACGCAAGAAAGGCCTGTTCCAGCTTGTCCCTCGCCGGAGACAGTTCCCGGTCTATATCGTGAAAGGGGTTGTGACGCTTGAAACGCTGGCCGATGCGCGCGGCGGCGGCCGGTACTGTCTCCCAGTCCAGGTAAAGACCGAGAATGTCGTATTCCACCATCCGCGCCAGCATATTGCGGGAACCCTCACTCAGGTAACTCTCCTGGGCGGACAGGGTGCGGTACACCCGGTCGTTGAAATCAGCCAGGGGGATGTCTGAAAAAGTCGACCAGTGCAGGCTGAGGTAGTGATCAAAGCTGAGGTCGATGAGGATGCCCGCATAGCGCCGCAGGGTCTGGGGTAAATCCTTGCGCAGTTGCACAATCAGGGGGTGATTGTCGGTGTAGGCGTCTATGGCGCGATGCAATATCACCCCGCGCTCAATGGCGCGGGGCAGGTCGCCGCGCAGGGGCCCCTTGTAGTAGTCGCCCTCCAGACCCCCGGCCACCAGCCCCTCGTCCGGCCACGCCAGGTGAAAATGGGCCAGGAAGTTCACCCGGCCGGCCTTAAAGGGCCTTGTACTGGGAGAAAAAGTTATCCAGGTATTGCTCAAAACTGATGTCGTCGGCCTGCTCGATCGCCGCCTGGTCCCGCAGGGACTGGCGGGTTTCCTGTTCGAAGGCGGCCTGAATTTCTGGCGATAGCGGGCGCTTGCGGAAGTAATCCGCCCAGCGCTCGCTGTAGGCCAGGGCCAGGCGAAAGAAAGGTGTGTCCTGTTCGCGCATTTCGCGCAGGATGCGGGCGGAGGGTGTCAGTTCCGGGTCGGCGACCTTGGCCAACTGGTCAGCCAGGCTGTGGCTGTACTCACTGCAGTCGTGCGCGCTGTCCAATAGCACCGCCAGGGGGCGCATTTCGTCGAGCAGGCTGTCCGCCCATTGCGTCAGGGGGATCTCGCCTGAGCAGTTATTCAGTTGCAACGAGGGCTGCCTGCCGCGATTCACCACCGCCTCCAGGTTGCCGGCCTGTATGCTTTGCTCCGCGTCGTCACAGGCCGGGCTTTCTTCCAGCAGGCAGTACAGCAGGAAGGTGTCCATGAACTGAATCTGCCGGGCATCCAGGCCCACGGGTGAGAAGGGGCTTACATCAACGCAGCGCACTTCTATATATTCGATGCCGGCCCTGGCCAGCGCATTGAGCGGCGTTTCACCCGGGTTGGCCACTCGCTTGGGGCGTACCGGGCTGTAAAACTCATTTTCGATCTGCAACAGACTGTCAGTAAGCTGCTGGTACTGCCCTTCCTGGCCGCTGGGAATCGCCTGATAGCCCGGGTGTGGCCGCATAATGGCGTCGTGCAGAGTCTCAACATAGTTATCCAGGGAGTTGTAGCACACATTCAGGTGTTTCTGGGCGTCGCTGTTATAGCCCAGGTCCCCCATCCTCAGTGCCGTGCCGTAGGGCAGGTAGAGGCTGTTGGCATGTTCGTCGAAGGTTTGCAGGCCGTGTTTGTCCCGTCCTTTGAGGAAACTGCCGCACACCGCCGGGGAGGCGCCAAACAGGTAAATCAATAACCAGGAGTAGCGCCGGAAGTTGCGGATCAGTCCCAGGTAGCGTTCGCTGATGTAGTCGGTGATGTCACCCGGATTGCCGGCGTTATGCCAGGCCTGGTCCCAGTAAGCCTGGGGCATGGAGAAATTATAGTGGATGCCCGCAATAGCCTGCATCAGGCGACCGTAGCGATGGCCCAGGCCGTAGCGATAAACGGTTTTCATGCGTGCGACATTGGAACTGCCATACTGACCTACCGGTATGCCCTCGTCGCCCGCCATGATGCAGGGCATGCTGGCTGACCACAGTATTTCATCGCCGAGTTGCTGGTATACAAAGCTGTGTACGTTCTCCAGGGTTTGCAGGCTGCCTTCAATACTGGTGGAGACAGGGGTAATGAACTCCATCAACGCCTCGGAGTAGTCCGTGGTGATGGATGAGTGGGTCAAGGCTGAGCCCAGGCCTATGGGGTGTGATGTGTGGGCCAGTTTGCCATCTGCGGATATGCGCAGGCTCTCCTTCTCGATCCCCCGGTTGATGCTGGTGAGTATCTTTCTGGCCTCGGGATTCGCCAATGCCTGCAATTGATTCTGGAAATGGGAAGACAAGGAAAACTCCTATCGATACGCGCGGTGCCGACCGTCTGTCTGTTCTTCGCGGCCGGCATTGGAGAAACGGCACAAGTGTATATGCCAATCTCCATCGAGTACAGTTGCGCTATGTGGCATATAGGCGTACGAACCCACTGGAGCAAGCAGTGCACCTGAATTGTCCAGATTTGCGAAGCAGGTCTCTTTCAGTGCTTGTCCGGTGGCGACCAACTGCTATACAGTAGGCGCGATAATAACCGGGAGATGTGGCGTGAGAATTACCGAGTGGCTGAAAATTCTATCTAACGAGGGTGGCTCTGACCTGTATCTGAGCACAGGCGCACCTCCCTGCGCCAAATTCCAGGGAGAACTCAAGCCTATCGCCAGCGAGATTATGCAGCCGGGGGAAATCAAGGATATCGCCTCCGAGGTCATGGACCCCACCCAGCAAGCCGAGTTTGAGACGGAGCTGGAGATGAATCTCGCCCTCTCGATCTCCGGTTACGGCCGCTTCCGGATCAATATTTTTGTGCAGCGCAACGAAGTGAGTATTGTCGCACGGAATATTGTCGCCGAGATTCCCAGTTGGCAGGATTTGCGCTTGCCGTCTATTCTGACCGAGGTGGTCATGCGCAAACGTGGGTTGGTGTTATTTGTGGGGGCGACCGGTTCGGGTAAATCGACGTCTCTGGCAGCCCTTATCGATTATCGCAACAGTAATAGCAGTGGCCACATTGTGACCATTGAAGACCCGGTGGAGTATGTGCACAGCCACAAAAAATCCATTGTTAACCAGCGGGAGGTGGGGGTTGACACGCGCAGTTGGCACAATGCCCTCAAGAACACGCTGCGTCAGGCCCCGGATGTGATCCTGATCGGGGAAATTCGTGACCGTGAGACCATGGAACACGCCATCGCATTTGCCGAGACCGGTCACCTTTGCATATCTACCCTGCATGCCAACAATGCCAACCAGGCCCTGGATAGAATTATCAACTTCTTCCCCGAGGAGCGGCGGCCACAGTTGTTGATGGATATGTCGATGAATATGCAGTGCATTGTTTCCCAGCGGCTGATCCCCACGGTGGATGGCAAGCGCTGCGCCGCCATCGAGATACTGCTGGGTACTCCCATGATCGCCGACCTGATTCTCAGGGGGGATATAGACGGCATTAAGGAGGTGATGCAGAAGTCGGAGAATATCGGTATGAAGACGTTCGATACAGCGCTGTTCGAACTTTTCCAGGAGGGGCTGATCACTGAGGATGAAGCGCTGCGCAATGCCGACTCACCGAATAATGTCCGGCTTAAAATCAAGTTCGCCAAAGAGGGCGGTGAGTTGGGCGGGGGCAACCCCATGGGCTTCAGCCTGGAGAGGCTCGAAGAGGACGAGGGGAGCTTGTACTAGTTTAGGTCGGGCTATCCATTTCGACCAATAGCGCTATCCAACTATCGATGTCGGAATTGCCTGCGTTCATCAGCTTGAAGCTGGCGGACCAGCCCTGCTGTGGCTCTTTGTTGGCCCGGCACCAGCGAACCTCTCCCGCCAGGTAGAGGGTGTCAGCGGCCCTGGGGAGTTGCACACCGATCTGCAGGATGGCGCCTACCGTTAATTCCCGTTCCAGGCTGACCCGCAGGCCTCCGCGAGAGACATCCAGCGTTTTGCACTGCGCCACTTCACCGGGCTCAGAGCTGCCCGCGCGGGGTGAAACCAATTCGATAAACAGGGTGCTTGCAAGGGGTAGTCGCAAGTGTTGTCGCTTTTCCTCCTCCATGGCTGAAGATCCCTTCGATTATTCGGCTTGCCGCCGTGCCAGGTCAACTGTGTCCCGGAAGCTGGAAGTTTCTTGCACGACATCGACCAGCCCGTCATCCATCATTTGCCGCAATACTTCCTTGCTCAACTGTAGCATCTTGATACCTTCACGATTCACAAATATATAATTGTCATGCTCGCGATCGTGAACAGCGAGCTTCGCCATCAGTGGCTTATCGCCGTCGCGGAATGCCAGCCAGGCACCCATGGGCAAATTCAGTTCTACGTCTGCCCCGGCTACCGGTTCCGGTTCGACCGCCGCTACTGGTTCGCCCATTGCTTTCGCCTGGGCAGTTAAATCCATAGTCTCGTTCTGTTGCGTGACTTCTTCGAGCGGCGGCGGCGTGTGGTGCGTTTGTTCTGGCGCCTTTTGCCTGGCGGGCTCCGCTACCGCGTCTGCCAGGATCTGCAGCTGTTCGGTGGAGTCAATCCCCGCGGCGCCGGCCAGGCTGGCGCTGAAACTGGCGCCGCGGTGCAGCGGTATTATTTTTTGTCGGGCGAGTAAATCGGCGAATTCCCCGTAGCTCAGCTGCAGGACTTTAACTCCCGCCTGGCTGGTGAACAGCAGTTCTTGCTTGCGCGCCATGTTGAGCGCCAGTTGCGCGCGCAAGGGATCCTCTTCACCCAGGTCAAAGCGCCACCACTGGCCGACTTCCACGTGGTCCAGAGCATCCAGGAGATCGCGGTCGCCCTCGGCGGGATCTTCGTCCTGCTCTGCGATGGGTAGGATTTTTTCCAGTTCAAGGGTCTGGTTGCGCAGAATGCGCAGGTGGGTGAACTCGATCAGGCCCACGGCATCCTCTACCGCTTCGCTGTCGTGTTGCAGGCTCAATAACAAGCGTCTGATATCTCTTGGAAGCTGGGTGACGACTTCAAAAATATGCTGTCGCCGATCCTCCGCCGGATCTTCAGGGGTTTGCAGCGAGTCCAGCAGAGTGTTGGTGGTGGCAGACATTTTTTGCCAGACCTCGGAGTCGGTACCAAATTTAAGTACCGCCAGTTGGGCGCTGGCATACCATGCGCCCTTGAGAAAATCACCGATGGCGTCGGTCGTCTGGAACTTCTCCAGTGCCGCATTAATCATCCGCGCCGCCTGTCGCCTGGCATCCGCTGTTTTAATTCGCCCCTGTTCGGTTTCCACCGCGCGCTGTGTCATCCGCGCCGCCCTGGCCTGATCCCGAGCCATCAGGGCGGCGAGTTCGTCGTAAATCGCCGCCAGGTCTGTATCTGTGTCATCAAACCAGGCCAGTGCACCGTCTATTGTTACGGTTATCTGCTGCTGTGTGACCTTTCCGGCCCGGCCCAGGCGCGATTGCCAGCCTACGGCGTAGTCCTGCAGTGTATCCAGCAGGCGGTGCAGGGGGTGGGCGCCGGGCGTGAGGAAGCCAGGGTCGGTAACAGCCAGTGCCGCTGCCAGTGGCTGTAGCCGACGCAGTTCTGAGGCCAGGGGCTGTTCCAGGGGGAAGTGTTGCTGCCAGTTATGCCAGGCCTTCTCCAGCCACCGCAGGACGGCGGTTTGCTGCGTTGTCGGCAGTGCCGGGTCGCCAATAGCTTCGGTCTGGAGTAGGACGGCCGCAACAGGGGCAAGGTCGTAATTGTCGATTTTTTTCAGGTATTGGAGCAATTCCTGTAGCGGCATGGGCTGTTTATTTTCGGCGGCCCTGGCCGGGGGGGCATAGCGCCGCAGCACCAGCTCTTGCAGTGAACACGGTAGTGGAAAATGCTCGGCTGTCAGTTTCAGGGGATTAGTTTCCAGATAATAAGTGCTATGAGATAGCCCCACAGCGCCACCAGGACGACCAGACGCCATTTGGCGGGTGGTGGTGGCTTATCCTTTTTCTGGCCGGCTTTTTCAATATTGAAGGACCCGCAAGCCGGGCATTCTCCAAGCTGACCACTTACTTTTCCGCGGTAGCTGCAGTCTTTGCAGTAATACGCCATGAGGGTTATCCGATACTTTTCAGAAGCTGGTCGACAATGCGCTCTAACTGCCTAAGGTTATTGCATTCGGCGCTAAAATGACAGGCGCGCTGGTAGCGTAGCATTTCTGAATCTCCCGTCCCCCAGGCCCTGCGCGACTCGGGGTTTAACCATATCACCTGGCGCGAGCGCTGATATATACTCTGCATGATCTCCAGTTTGGGGTCGCCGTTGTTATTGCGCGCATCCCCCAGAATGATTACCGTGGTATGGCTGTTGATATCGTCCAGCGCCAGCCTGGCGAAGTCCATCAGGCTGTTGCCGTAATCGGTGGCGCCGCCGTATTTCCAGTTGATCAGCTCAATGGCTTTCTCCACAGGGTAGTCATCGAAGTAGTCGCTGACTTCTCCCAGGTGACTGGAAAAAGCGAAGCTTCTGACCTTTGGCAGCACATCCTGCAAGCTGTACAGGAACAGCAGCAGGAATTTGGCATAGGCGGCGACGGAGCCGCTGACGTCACATATCGCCAGGATTTGCGGCTTGTCCTTGCGTACCTGTCGCCAGTAGGTATTGAACATCACCCCGTCGGTGGGTATGCCCTTGCGCATGGTTTTCGCCATATTCAATTGTCCGCGCTTCATTTTCCTGCGCTTGCGCGAATGACGGCTGGCCAGTTTTTTAGCCATTTTTCGCACCAGTTCATGGACTCTGTGCAAATAGGCGTGTTCGATATTGTTCAGGCGCGTTTTGCTCAGTATCTCGTCCATGAACTGCCTGTTTTTGCCCTCGGCATGCAGCAGATATTCTCGCTCTACATAATCTCGCACCTGCTCACGCAAAATATCCCGATAGCGCTGCACCTCCACCAGTGCCGGATCTTCCGCCTGTTCCAGTTTTATCACCGCATTGCGTAACTGTTCTTCGCCCATTGCATCGAGAATTTTGCGCGTGAACTGGCCCTTTTGTGTGAACATCTGAATCTGCTGCAGGCCCACTTGTTCCGCCGCCCGGCTCAAGGCCATGGTCAGCTCGTTGCGGTCATTTTGTACCAGACTGCGCATCAGAGGCGATTGCAGCAGTGATTGCAGCACGGGGTTGCCCCGGGCGGCGAGTTCCAGCGCTGATATCTCGTTGTCGTTGCCGCCGTCATGTGCCTGGGCATTATCCGCCGGCTCGGCAGCGGTGGACAGTTCGTCTTGCTGCGCTGCCTGCACTGAGCTTTCGCCGGTGAAGTCCGCCAGTTCGCGGTGAAAAAAGCGGTCGAAACACTGCAGGAAAATGACTTCTTCTGCCGGCGTTTTCGCCAGGGTCATGGCCAGTCCGTCTCGCAGCAGAGTGCGATCAGAGTAGCCCAGGGTCGCGGCAACGGCCACCGCGTCCAGGGATTCCGCAGGGGAGACCCTCACATCATGGCTGCGCAACACCTGGATGAAACTGACAAGATTCGACTGCATGGTCTGGTACCCTCGTCACCTGTTCTACGCGGGCGCCTTCAAGCGCTGCCACGCTCGCGCACCAGTCCGCGCAGTTCGGGATCCGCGGCTTCGATATCATCCTCAAACTTGAGTAATACATTCAGGGTGTTGCGCACCAGGTCTTCGTCCAATTGGTCGGCGTGCATCAGTAACAGGCTGCGCGCCCAGTCGATGGTCTCTGAAATGGCAGGAGCTTTCTTCAGGTCAAGTTGGCGCAGGGAGTGCACAAACTCCACCAGTTGCTGACGCAGCCTTGCGTCAACGTCAGGTACCCGGCTGTGGATGATGCGCTGCTCCAGCTCCACTGAGGGAAAGGGAATATACAAGTGCAGGCAGCGTCGTTTGAGTGCGTCGGAGATTTCCCGGCTGTTATTGCTGGTGAGGAATACCATAGGGGTTGTGCGGGCTTTCACCGTGCCGATTTCAGGAATGGAAATCTGGTAGTCAGAGAGGATTTCCAGCAGCAGTGATTCAAATTCGTAATCGGATTTATCCACCTCGTCGATCAGCAGGATGGCACCCTTTTCCTGCTGCATCGCCTTGAGTAACGGGCGCGGCTCAAGGAAGTCCTCGGAGTAGAAGATATCGCCAAACCGGTGTAGTCGCTCCACGGATTCCGCCAGGCCTTGAGCGCCCTGTAGCAGCTCGCCCAATTTTTCCTTGAGGACCTGGGTGTATAACAGCTGCTTGCCGTATTTCCATTCGTACAGTGCCTTGGCTTCATCCAGGCCTTCATAGCACTGCAGGCGTATTAGCGGGACGTCCAGCAGCAGGGCTGTGGTCTTGGCCAGTTCGGTTTTGCCTACCCCGGGCGGACCCTCCACTAAAATAGGCTTGCGCAAAGCGAAAGCCAGGAACACCGCCGTGGCGATCTTGCGGCTGCAAATGTAGCCGAAGGATTCAAAGCCCTGTTCGATTTTCTCGACGGAGGCCAGCTGGGGGAAGTCTTGGCTCTGCACTACATTGCTACCTCAGGTTGGGGTTCGCTATTGTACGCGAACAGCAGCCTGACCACACTGACCCTGACTTATCAGCCGCCGGTCATATTCATGAAGCGTACGATGTCTGGCTCGCCGCTATTGTCGAAGTGGTGCCGCTCGGGCTTGACCGTCATGGCATCGACAATGATCCATTTGAGTTTTTCGGGTGTGTAGCCTGGGCTGCGCAGCACGGCGCGTAAATCCACCGAGTGCTCGTTACCCAGGCACAGCAGCAGGCGACCCTCCGCTGTAACTCTGACGCGATTACACAGGTGACAGAAATTGTGGCTGTGTGGCGATATAAAACCGACCCGCGTCGAGCTGTCGGCCATACTGAAGTAGCGAGCCGGCCCCGCGGCGCCCTCTGGCTCCCCCAGTGACTGCAGGGCGTGCTGGCGTCCAATAATTTCACGCAACTCATCGCTGCTGCAGTAACTGAGGGCGCGGTCGTGTTCATCGATCAGGCCCAGAGGCATCTCCTCGATGAAGGCGATATCAATAGCCCGCTCACGAGCGAAGTTCACCAGGTCCAGCGCTTCATCCTCGTTGCGTCCCTTGAGGATAACGGCGTTGATCTTGATGCGCTCGAAGCCGGTGGCGATGGCGGCGTCGATACCGGCGATAACTTGTTCCAGATTGCCGTGCCGGGTCAGGTTGCGGAATTTACGGCTGTGCAGGGTGTCCAGGCTGATGTTGATACGCTTCATACCGTACTCGTACAGCCTGGGCTGCGCAGCACGGCGCGTAAATCCACCGAGTGCTCGTTACCCAGGCACAGCAGCAGGCGACCCTCCGCTGT
>PVMS01142446.1_pt1 | contig 18136 bp, 15 predicted proteins | sample 1853461 | NCBI WGS metagenome assembly PVMS01 (sample SAMN08582032, study PRJNA380276) | Marine sediment metagenome, whole genome shotgun sequencing project. | isolation source: ocean sediment barecode stripped | collected 2017 | reverse complement strand
TTTCTAAAAAAGCTTTTCTGGCTTCTTCATCCGGCCAACCTTCTTCAACTAATTTTGCCGTAACATCATTCGATTTTTCTATATCTTCCCATGTTCTAAAAACAGATACTAAGACTATCTCAGAATTATCAGGTGTATAAAAATGTGTGTAGTAACCGGATGCAACAATCAAATCGTTTTTCATGGTCACTTTATCAAAATATTCCTTTTCAGTTTCAAGCCAGTCACTAAAATCTACGTCTGAATCTGAACTCCAGTGCGATGTAGTAGCAGTAAGAAACATTGATTTAAATTCTTCCTCTTCCTGAGCAAAAGAATTTGTGGTAAACAAAAACGCAAACAAAAGCATGCCCAGCAATAATTTTTTAATTTTTTTCATAATTTAATAGTATTTAGTTAGTATTTATTTATTAGTTAGTACTTGTTTTTATTTAGTATTCATTTATCAATTTTCAAAAATTGAAATGAGGTGTAATTAATAATTTAATAGGGGCTTGTATACTAGCAATTCAATGTTGCTTTCCAATAATATTTAGTTTAAAAACAACAATTTTTATAAATAATTATTGCTAATATAATAATAATGAGATAATAAAAAAATATTATTGATAATAATTGCTATCTTCATTTTGTTATATTTTTAATAAAAAGATGATTCAGTCTTAAAGGATTTCACTTACAACAAATGTACTTCCTCCAACATAAATTACATCGTCCTTGTTAGCATTTTTTAAAGCAGCCTTATAGGCATTTCTAACGGAATTAAAGGCTTTTCCATACAACTGAAATTTAGAACATTGTCGCTGTAATTCAAATTCACTCAATCCTCTTGGAATAGCTGGTTTACAAAAATAATAATCTGCCTTTTTAGGAAATAATGGTAGTACAGAAGCTAAGTCCTTATCGTTCACCGTTCCGAATACTATATGAAGTTTTTCAAAAGATTCCTGCTCTAATTGTTGCATCACATAGTGTAATCCTTCTTTATTATGAGCGATATCACAAATAACTTTTGGTTTGTATTGAAGAACCTGCCATCTGCCCAATAGCCCGGTATTTGAAACTACCTTGTTCAACCCATCAGTAATATGCTTATCAGAGATCTTAAAATCTTTATCCATTAAAATTTTCAGAGTTTGTACAGCAGTTTTTATATTATTCATTTGATAGTTTCCTTTTAAATCTGTCCGGTAAACTTCCTTAATGGATTTGGAAGCTACATATAACTGTGCATCGTTTTTGGAAGCAGTTTTTTCAAATACCTGAAAAACTTCTTTTTGGAATTCTCCGATGACAACAGGAATGTTCTTTTTAATAATCCCTGCCTTTTCAAAAGCAATTTCAGGAAGGCTATTTCCCAAAAACTGAGTATGATCCATTCCAATATTGGTAATAACAGAAACCTCCGGAAAAATAATATTTGTTGAATCCAATCTACCGCCAAGCCCAACTTCTATAACAGCAATATCAACTTTATGCTTCTCAAAACAGTAAAATGCCAAACCAACAGTCATTTCAAAAAAAGAAAGTTTATGTGCTGAAAAAAAAGAGTTGTTCTTTTTTATAAAATTAATCACATCAATTTTTCTGACTGCTTTACCATTTATTTTAATACGCTCTCTAAAATCTTTTAAATGAGGTGATGTATACAAACCCACTTTATAGCCTGCCTCCTGCAAAACAGAAGCAATCATATGGCTTGTTGAACCTTTGCCATTGGTTCCGGCTACATGAATGGTCTTAAACTTTTTTTCGGGATAATTCAGCTGTTTGGAAAGGGCAATACTATTAGTTAAATCTTTTTTAAATGCCATTTTCCCTTGCCTCTGAAACATAGGCAATTGTGTAAACATCCAATCTAGGGTGTCGTTATAGTTCATTAAAATTTATTCTGATAATGAAAATCCATATCTAATGAATCCAACTTGTTTTGAAGGTGCGTTTAAGTCCGCCTGCCATCTCGTCTTTAGAGCGGCTTCTCTGGCCTGAGACATCAAACACTCAGCAGTATTGGTTGAGCCTTTTACTCCTGGAGTTGCCTTAATTACTTTTCCATTCATATCGACCTCTATACGCACAACTACCCAACCTTCTTCCTCACATAAATATTTTGGTTCTGGCTTACTTAAAGGTTTTCTATTTCCCAATAAATAATTTCCATTACCGCCACCGCCACCATTCCCATAATAACCCTCTGCATTTGGATCTCCCGTAATTTTTCCTTTATCACCGGCTACATCATCATTTCCTTCACCACCAGTAGCAGTTCCGTCAGAATTGCTAACACCTCCTACTAATGCATCAATTTTTTTTCTTTTTGCTTCTTCTTCGGCTTTTTGTTTTGCAATTGCGGCTTGTTTTACCCTTTCAATTCTTTCTCTTTCCAATTGGGCTTTTTTTGCAGCTTCATCAGCTTTTCGTTTTGCTTCTTTTTCCTTTTGAATTGCAATTGATTCTTCATTATCCTGAGTAGCGACTTCTTCTGACACATCAGTCGTTTTTTCTGTTACTTCGGGTTCACTTATCTCTTTAATCTCTTGAATCGTTTCTTCAATTACCTGCTCTTTTGGAGCAGCTTTTATCGGTTCTTTTGGTTGTACATTTCCTCTGCCTACATCGGATGTCCCAAAATTAACCGCAATACCATATTCTTCAGGAGGATATATATAAGTCATTCCAACAAAAAAAAGTGCAATCAGCATCAAACTCATTATGACAGTGGTCAGTGCGGCTGATTTTCTTTTATGCTTTGTATCTAAGAACCTTAACATTTTTATTTGGGTCTAACTGCTAATATTACTTTAAATCTATTTCGGTTAGCAATATCCATTACTTTTACCGCTTTTTCAATTGGAACTCCTTCTTCAGCACGTAAAACAATGGTTGGAGTCTCCTTCCCTGCTAATATGGATAACAGGTTTTGTTCTAATCTAGATTCTCTAATTTTTTTATTATTGATATAAAAATTCAAATTTTTGGTAATGCTTACTGAAACCGATTTTTTATTTTCCGTTTTGCCACTTGCTTTTGGTAATAAAATATCCAATGCACTGGTTGTAACCAACGTCGATGTAATCATAAAAAATATAAGCAGTAAAAAAACAATGTCAGTCATAGATGACATATTAAAATTTGGATTGATCTTATTTCTACCTCTAATATCCATTTGTTATACTTTATTGAAAAATTTAAAATATACTACAATTCAAATCTTTAATTATTTATTGATGCTAAATTGGCTCGTTCAGTAAATCTAAAAATTCTACCGATTTTGCTTCCATTTCATACACTACTTTATTGGTTCTTACAACCAAATGATTGTATTGAATGTAGGAAATAATACCAACTATAAGTCCTGCAACGGTAGTTGTCATAGCCGTGTATAAACCATCTGACAACAATTTTATATCAATTTGACCCCCGGCATTTGCAATTTCATGTATAGCTAAAATCATTCCAATCACTGTACCTAAAAATCCTATCATTGGAGCTGCACCGGCAATAGTTGCCAAAACACTTACATTTTTTTCAAGTTTATAAATTTCTAATCGTCCTGCATTTTGAATAGCCGAATTTATATCTTCCAATGGTTTTCCTATTCTGGAAATCCCCTTTTCAATTAAATGAGCAGCCGGAGAGTTTACTTGTGCACACAACACTTTCGCTGAATCTAATTTTCCATGAGAGATATGGTCTCTAATTTGATTCATAAAATTACTGTCTGTTTTAGAAGCTGCTTTTATAGCAAAAAAGCGTTCGAAATAAATATAGAGAGCCACTGCCAATAAAACCACCAAAATAGCAATAATAACTTGGCCTCCCAATCCACCGTCCATTATCAGATTATAAATTGATAGTTTTTTTTCTTCGGAAACAGTTTCGCTCAAAATTTCATTTGAATCTTGTAGAATAGTGAATAACATGAAGTGTTTTTTTAATTATATTTTCTTAAACGAAAATACACGTTGAAAATTGTAATGAATAAATTTAAAAAAAGACAATCTAAAATCCGTGGTCTATATTTTCAAAGGACCGATCTTATTCCTATAAAGGCTAATGAACCAACAATAAACCCCACAGCCGCCAACCATGCTATTTTCTTAAAGTACCAGAAAAAATCTATTTTTTCCATACCCATTGCAACAACACCAGCCGCTGAACCGATAATCAACATGCTACCACCTGTTCCCGCTGAGAAAGCTACAAAATGCCATAAAGGACTATCAATAGGTTCCTGGAACATTCCCATACTTGCCGCAACCAATGGTACATTATCAATAACTGCTGAACCCACTCCTAATAGCATTACCACAATATCTGTATTTGGAATAATTATTTTTAAAGACTCTGCACCTAAAAATAATAAGCCCAGTGATTCTAAGGCCGCTACAGCCATTAATATACCAAAGAAAAATAACACACTTGGCATTTCAATTCTTGACAATGACTTATGTACAGGGCTATGGAATCCGACGGTATCATGTGCGTCATCTTGTAAAATGTTTGATATACTAAATTGGGTTCTGCTATAAATCTCAGCAAAAATCCCCACTACTGATAAAGACAACATCATACCTACATAAGGTGGTAAATGCGTTATTGTTTTAAAAACCGGAACAAATATTATAGAGCTTAAACCAATATAAAGCATCGTAGATCCAAATTTATTATCAGGGTGTGTAGATTCTGAAACAATTTCTTCAATATCTCCTTTAAAAGGTTTCATGTAAGAAGCAATAAATGTAGGTACTATCATACATAGTAATGAAGGAATTATTAAATATTCAATAAGCTTTAGTGTTGTCACTTTTTTTCCAATCCACAACATAGTAGTAGTAACATCACCGATCGGAGACCAGGCACCACCCGCATTTGCTGCAATTATTATAATACCTGCAAACCACAATCGTGTGTTTCTATCATGAATAATTTTTTGAAGAATTGTGATTAATACGATCGTTGCCGTTAGGTTATCAATAATTGCAGAAAGAATAAATGCTAAAAAAGCAAAAATCCATAATAGCTTTTTCTTACTTTTTGTTTTTATATAATTTTTGAAAGTTGCAAAACCATCAAAATAATCTATAATTTCAACAATTGTCATTGCTCCCAACAAGAAAAATAATATTTCAGCTGTTTTACCTAAATGATGAAGTAATGTCTCTTCTAATAAATGGCGCTTTTCTTCACCAGAGAAATTCGAAAACCCTTCAATTAACTCATGAGCCCCAGAATCAAACCAATTAGGAAAAGTATCTATTCCAAATGCCACCAAGGCCCATAAAACAGCCATCATAGCTAATGCAGGAATAAGCTTATCTAATTTTAAATTGTGCTCTAAAGTTATCGCCAAATATCCTATAACGAATATCAGTATTATGAGTGATTCCATATTTTAAATATTAATTTATTTTTAAAAGTTTTCAAAAGCAGTTTTGCAATTTTTAACCAGAAGAATTATCATTCTCAACAAATATAATAAAAACTTAATCGGTTTTAATAAAAATTTCTCCAGAACTATGATCTTTATTTGCCCCGGTTACACTACGCAAACAATTCACCTGATTATCAGAACGCAATACTCCCAAAAATGCAAAAATCAACGCTTCTTTGTAGTCAATAATTTTGGATGAAGGAATTACAATCTCAATTTTAGTATGTCTTTTTAATTCGTTCATTAAAAATGAATTAAAAGCTCCCCCTCCTGTTACCAGTACTTTAGAATTTTTAGAAGGATCCAAACAAGTTATTATTTGAGATACTATATGTGCGACAAATGTTCTTAAAATATCTTCAATCTTCAAATTAGCTGAATCAATAATTGGAAAAATAGTATCATTCACAAATTCGAATCCCAGCGATTTTGGAATTGGGGTTGTATAAAAAGGAATGTTGTTTAACTTTTTAAGTAATTTTTCATCTATTTTCCCTTTTTTAGCCATTTTCCCTCCATTATCATATTTAATTCCTGTTTTATTAGCATAATGATTCAAAACTATATTTACCGGACAAATATCAAAGGCTATTCTTTTTTTATCCCTCTCAAATGAAATATTTGCAAACCCTCCTAAATTCAGGCAATATTCATATTCAGAAAATAACAATCTATCTCCTATAGGAACTAATGGAGCACCTTGTCCTCCAAGTGCAACATCCTGACTCCTGAAATCACATATCACCTTTAAACCTGTTTTATTACTCATTGTTTGTCCGTCACCAATTTGTAATGTGTATCCTTCATTCGGTTTATGAAAAATTGTATGTCCGTGTGAAGCAACAAAATCAATTTTTGAAATGCTGTTTTTTTCGATAAACTCATTAATTAAATTTGCTAAATAGTTAGCAAAATCCATATCTAATTCAGTTATTTTTTTAGTTGAACTTGTAAATGCATTTTTTAATTTTTGCTCCCACTTTTTAGGATATGCAATTGTACTAGAATTTTTTAATTTGAAATCGTAGACCTCCTTATTTCTCGTAATTTGTGTATAAATGATGTCCACCCCATCTAAAGAAGTACCTGACATTAATCCAATAACATTCCAATATTTTTTATCCATTTTTCAACCTTTGACAACCCCTAATAATTTACATATTTAATAAATATTTTCTTAAAAAAGACATATCTTTGCATAAAATTTTATTTTTGTTTAAAACTTTTATTAATTATGGATTTTAATTTAACTGAAGAGCAAATAATGATACGTGATGCCGCCCGTGATTTTGCTCAAACTGAGTTATTACCAGGGGTGATAGAAAGAGATGAAAAACAACAATTTCCTACTGAACAAATAAAAAAAATGGGAGAGCTTGGGTTTTTGGGAATGATGGTTGATCCGGATTATGGTGGGAGTGGTTTAGACACAGTTTCTTATGTATTAGCCATGGAAGAAATTTCAAAAATAGATGCATCTGCTTCCGTGATAATGTCAGTAAATAATTCATTAGTTTGCTGGGGCCTTCAGGCCTTCGGAACAGAAGAACAAAAACAAAGATATTTAGTCCCTCTTGCTACCGGTGCTATTATTGGGGCTTTTTGCTTAAGTGAACCTGAAGCCGGTTCTGATGCTACTTCACAACGAACAACTGCCATAGATAAAGGCGACCATTACTTATTGAACGGCACAAAAAACTGGATTACAAATGGAAATAGTGCCAGTGTTTACCTTGTTATTGCCCAAACAGACATTTCAAAAGGACATAAGGGAATTAACGCCTTAATTGTAGAAAAAGGAATGGAAGGTCTTGTGGTTGGTGCAAAAGAAAATAAATTAGGTATTCGTGGATCCGATACACATTCTTTAATGTTCACTGATGTGAAAGTACCTAAAGAAAATAGAATTGGCCAAGATGGATTTGGATTTAAGTTTGCAATGAAAACATTGGCAGGTGGAAGGATAGGAATTGCTGCTCAGGCGTTAGGAATTGCAGCTGGAGCATACGAATTGGCTTTAAAATATTCAAAAGAACGCAAAACATTTGGTAAAGAAATAAGCCAACATCAATCTGTTGCTTTTAAATTAGCTGATATGGCTACTCAAATCGAAGCTGCTCGCCACTTATGTATGAAAGCTGCATGGGATAAAGATCAGCAAAAAAATTACGATTTGAGCAGTGCAATGGCTAAATTATATGCTGCAGAAATGGCCATGGGCATTACGGTGGAAGCAGTACAAATTCATGGTGGTTATGGTTTTGTAAAAGAATATCATGTTGAACGTATGATGCGCGATGCCAAGATTACTCAGATCTATGAGGGCACCTCTGAAATCCAAAAGATTGTAATCTCGAGGAGTATACTGAGGGATTAAAATATTTCTTTTCAATCTCGAGGAGTATACTGAGGGATTAAAATTCTACTTTGAAATCTTTTATAATATATTGAAAATCTTATTTCTATCCAATCAAAAGACATTCAAAAAGTGTCAATTCGAGTGAAATTCGATAGAATTTTATATCGAGAATAACTTTTTGAAATGGACATCATTATATTTTTAAAAACTAACTCTAAAACTTGCGTTAGGAGTCAATCCGAGTGATGATTCCGCTATCTGATTTACCGTACCATCATTTAAAAGCTGATAATAACTATTGGTTTTATTTTTTTTGCGTAACAAATTCCATACTGAGATCCCAGCATAGGCTTTCACTTTATTGCTCATATTAAAACTGTATTGCACAGAAACATCTACTCGCATATAATCTATTAATCTGCTACTATTGGCAGATTGATAATTTATTTCATTATCCTCAATTTCATTACCGGTAACGAGATTTGTCGTTGGTTTTCCAAAATGCCAATTGAGACCGGAAGCTATCTTGAATTTCTTTATAGAATAAGTAGTTGCTAAAGAAACAGCATGCGGTATATCAATATTATTTGGAAAAGTAATTTCCGGTAAAGTTTTAAAGGTATAATTATTATCTACATAGCTATAATTCAACCATAAGCTCATGTTTTTAAATTGCTTGTTAATTAAAAAATCAGCTCCAAAAACGGCATAACTTCCTTTAGTCTTTGTAAACTGATACTGATTTTGGAAACCTTGACTTTGTGTTGTAATGCCTGTTACTTTTTTATAATAAATCTCCCCACCTATTAACCATCCTTTTTTCTTGTAATGCAACCCAACTTCCACTTGTTTACTTTTAATCACAGGGATATCTTCATTGTTCGATAACAACCATCTTCGATTTTCGATACCTAAAAAATCATTTTGGAAATCAATTACCTGAGTAGTGCTTTGATGCTTCATTTCCGCAGAAACTTCAACTGTAAAATTATCCATAAATCGTTGGCTTAAACTCAAACTGGGCTCCAAAAAGAAAGATGCAAATTTTTCTAAATAATTCAACCTTAATCCAATGTTAATATTCGTATTTCGCTGTTCGGATTGATATCCAAGTTGAGAGGACAATCCATGAGATCTGATTACTTCTTTAATTGTACTTTTAAATAATGGGTTATCTACATCCTGAATATTTGTCACCCCAGTTTCAACATACTGATACCCATTATACAATGTCAGGTTTCGAGAGAGTAAATATTTCGAATCTAATTTGATAGATTCCTCCAAAACTTCATTTTTCTGTATTAACCTTTGTTGATTTAAAATGTCAGAATTTGTTGATTTCAATAGATATTTTGTTGCGTATAATTGCATTTCCGTTGAAAACCTATCATTCCATATCCTGTTATAATAGATACCTGCAGCCAAATTATTCTGCGAAGCACTACTTTCTTTGGACTCTTCCTGGCCTCTAACGAAGGCATTTTCCAAAAAAAACAATTCATTGCTAAAATCCAGTAAATTGACTCTGATCTTATCATAAGGAGTCACTTGATATAACCACCTCACATTGATATCGTAAAACGAAAATTCATCATCTGAATTGATGACATTCTCAGCATTATTAACAACTTCCGTATTTTGAAATACTTTTTCAAAATACTGTTTGTAAGAAGGTGTTTTTACCCAATTGCTTATAGATTTTCTGGTTGATAATTGAATTGAAGAATTCTTTCCAATTGGAATATCCAGAAAAGCATCTGCATTGATCAAATTGATGCCAATAGAGGTTTTAAGTTTGTGTGTCAACTCATTATCTGTAAACATTAAAATTGTTCCTGAAACACCATCTGTCAAATTTGCTTGAGTACCATTTTTTGTAAGTATTACTTTTTTAGTCAGCTGTGGATTGAAGGCTGAAATCAACCCGAAAAAATGTCCGGACTGATACATTTTTATTCCATCCCAAAGTATTAAATTTTCATAATGAGAACCTCCCCGTATATTTATGTTAGAAACCGTTTCGTCAACACTTTGAACTCCCGGAAGTGATTGTAATGTTTGCAAAACATCAGGTTCAATCAATCCGGGAAGTATTCCGAAATTTTTATAATCAATATTGAAACTTCCTGTGATAGTTTTCCGAATTCCCTTGGTCAAATAATTTCGAATAACAATTTCATTGATATGTTCAATTTTAGGAATTAAATACTGATTATTGCATTTCAATCCTATGAATTGACTTGCTAAATAATTGACAGGTTTATAAGTAATATGTCTTATGAAGACCATATCATTTTTGGAGAGATTCAACAATTCAAAGTAACCCTGCTCATCGCTTAGTGTGGATTTATTGCCTGAATGAATTGTCACATTTTGAACCACTTCATCAGTATCGTAATCAATTAAATATCCACAAATATTAAAGGAATCATTTTTAACACTGATAGTAATAAAACTAGCATCTAACAAGGTAAACTTTAAAGGGGTTTGCTCTTCAAGAAATTTGACTATTTCCTGAAGTGAAGATAGTTTTACCGGTAAGGCTACGAAAATATTTTCAATATTTTTATCGGCATAGGAAAAACTGCATTTAAACTGTTCTTCAAGTTGTTGAATAACATCAATAAGCGGTTGCTTTTCTTTTTCAACCTGAGCATAGCAAACATGACAAAAAAGAAAGACAATAACCTTTATTATAACTTTCTTTCTATTCAACCTTTTTAATTATTATCAAATTATTGTCAGTTATATAACTCAAGTTAAATGGAAGTGTAATTGACTGTAACGCCAAGTTCCTGCTGTTGTGAACAAAAGTTCCTGTAAACAACACATCAGTATCAATATTAGTACTTATTTTTACATTGTACTGTCTTTCAAACTCAGCAATAACTTCTCTAAAAGGCACACTTTTAAAACTACTTATACTATCAATCCAGCTGGGATAATGCAAATCTGTAATATCATTATTTGCAATTCCATTAACAATACGAAAGGTCTTTCCTTCTGATAATTCTACTTCTTCATTATCATACCCAACACTTACTTTTCCTTCATAACAAGTTACTTCAAAATAATTACTGCGATTTTTTACATTGAATTGCGTGCCCAGAACACTTATAATTCCTTTAGATGTATGCACTTCAAATCGAGATCCTTTAGCAACTTTGAAAAAACCTTCTCCATCCAAATTCACTGTACGTTCTTTCTTCCAGGATCTTTTATTATAACTCAATTGCGATAACGAATTCAGCTGTACTGTAGAAGCATCAGGTAATTCTGTCATTAATTTTTGACCAGCTTTTGAATACACTGAAGTCAGATTATTCGAAAAAAATAGGTTATATACAAATAATCCTATTATAAAAACTGCAGCAATCTGTACTATTGGTTTCAACTTTTGCACAAAAACTTTACTTTTTCTTTTATGAGCTAAACTAGATTGTAATTTTTTATAAGCTTCGGTACTATTATAAGATGGTGCTTTAAAAAAATGTGCGTTTTCGGATAGTTTCATATATGAATTATACTCTTCTAACTGTTGAAAAGCTTTTAACTCTTCAACTGATAAATCATTCGATAACCACTTTTTTATTAAGGCTTCTTTTTCCATATTATTTCCCCTCTTATTATAAAACAACTGAACTCCAATATCTCCTACTATATTCCTTCAATATCTTTTCGTAATCTTTTTAAAGCACTGTAAATGCGTTTTTCAACTGCCTTTGAAGATATTCCCAATAGTTCAGCTATTTCCTTATGTTTTTTACCTTCTATTCTATTCAATAAAAATGCTTCTCTTTGACCATTCGTTAAATTTTCCAGTGCAGCCTGATACTTTTGCATATATTCTGATTCTTCCATCAGAAATTCAGGATTTTCATTCGTATAATCTTTAAAATTTTTATTTTTAAAATTTAGAACTACTTTTTCATGCTTGATATCATTTAAAACACTGTTATTAGCAACAGTAAATAAAAAACTTCTGGCTTTATCTATAGGAACATCTTTGCACTTATCCCACAATTTGATAAACGATTCCTGAACTTTATCCTCCGGATGGAAACGGGCTCCATATTTATAATACAAAAAATCATGAAGAGACTTGGAGTATTTCATAAATATGGCTGAAAAGAATTTTTCATCGCAAATAGTATCTCGGATTTTTTTGATCATTTACTGAGGCAATTAATTTCAAATATAAATTTTTTATTTTAAAGGTAGGAGTTTTGCATTTCCAGTTGTTTCATTAACAAACATAGATTTTAAATCTTTAAACTCCCACATTATGAAAACGAAAACAATTTTAAACGGTGTATTTTTCTTTCCCATCTTAGCATTAATATTATTTTTTACCTCTTGTCAGGATGAAGTCATAGAAATCATCCTAGATGCTCCAGATGAAATCCTTGTTGCTGAATCCGAAATCGCCACTTTATTGCAAAAAACAGCCAGCAATGATGGGTCAAAAGATAATATCCTGGATAAGTCCAGTTGCTTTAACGTTGTTTTACCAGTTCATATATTTATAAATGGTCTTGAAATAATAGTAGACTCTGAAGATGATTTCGAAGTAATTGAGGCTATTTTTGATGAATTCGAAGATGATATAGACTCTTTAGATTTTATATTTCCAATTAAAATTGTTTTAGCTGATCATACTGAAGTGGTTATTGAAAATCAATCTCAATTAGAAGAGTATATGAATAAATGCAGTGAAGACGATGATGATATTGAATGTATTGATTTTGTATATCCAATTTCATTTTCAATATTCAATTCAGCACACAATTTAATTGAAACTAAAATTGTGCATAATGACGGTGAATTGTATCGATTCGTCAAAAATATCAATGAGAGCGATATTGTCAGTATCAATTTTCCAATTGAAGTAATTCTTTCTGATGGCACTATCCTGAACATTAAAAACATGATGGAATTAAGAAATGCTATTCATGATGCAGAAAATTCATGTGATGAAGACGATGACAATGATTATGGTGATGATGATTTTACAAAAGAACGGCTCGATAATCTTTTAGTGAAATGCCCTTGGGTAGTTCATGATTTTAAAAGAAATAATGTGAGTTTAAACGATCATTATAGTGAATATTTGATGAAATTTTATGAAGATGGAAGTGTAAAAGTAAAGGCAAGAAATGGCGATCAATTGACCGGAACCTGGACTACAAGGGTTTCTGATCGAGGAGCCTTAATAAAATTAGAGTTTGATAGTTTGGCAGATTTTACACTTGAATGGTTTGTTCATGATATTTCCCATGGAAAAATAAAATTATTCACCGATGATCACGATCTAATCATTTTAGAAAAGAACTGTGATATCATTATAGACCATACGATTGAAAGAGTAGAAAACATATTGAAAGAATGTTTTTGGCGTATCACGAGGTTAAATATTGATGGTGTTGAAAACGACAACAAATATTTAGGAACTCCTATTAAATTTGAAAATGAACATGTGGTCAAGTTACGAGTCAATGGCGAATTTGTGTCAGGTACCTGGGAAGTTGTAGAAATTAATCACAATCTTGTTCTGAAAATGAATTTTGAAAATCGTCCTGAATTAATATTACATTGGACCATAAAAGTATTAGAAGAAGACCTCATAAAACTTGAGAATGATAATAGCAAATTAATATTGAGTCGTTCTTGTGAAAATGATGAAGATGAAGATGTGAAATTTATAAATAATGTACTCAATGGTGGGGAATGGCTGATTGCGGCTTATATTGAAGGAGATGATAACAAGACTGAAGTATATAAGGATTATTCTATTGATTTTAAAGAAAATGGAGGCGTATTAGTTGTTGGAAACGATCAGGAAATAAAAGGATCCTGGTTTGTACTAAGAGATGATGGCCATTTAAAATTAGAATTAAATTTCGGGACCGCGTCGCCTTTTGACGAATTCAATTATAGATGGAAAATAGTAGAGATTTCAGAACATAGAATTGAATTGGTCGATTTCAGCTCGACAGGAAACATAGAGCGTAAATTAGTCCTTGAGAAATAATAATAAAACAACCACTACTAATTAAAATAGTATACCCCAGATCTTAATTTTGCTTAGTTGGTTAATTGAAAACTACCTTGGCGTATCCCACTGTCAAGGTAGTTTTATAATTATTTCAACAATTTTTTCTTCAATAGGCATTCTCAAATAATTATACACGCAAAAAGAATTTCTTTTTATACAAAAAGTACAAAAAGCCCCATTGAACAGCTAAAGAACAAATAACCATTACAACAACATTGTAAGGATCCCCAACAATTTGCCCTAACCATTTGAATATTGCTGAAGTTGTATAAGACCAGTTTATAAATGAACCTGACATATATATTAGTATGGAATTCATTCCAATCACTTTAAAAACAAATGCCCATTTTTGATAGCCTTTAATATCAATAATATAATAGAACAATGCCATCAATAAAGTACTTATACCACCGCATTGCAAAGTGAAAGAGCTTGACCAAAGGTTTTTATTTATTGGAAAAACCAAGTTCCATATCTGAGCTGTTATAATAAGGATTATTCCAATGACTGTCAATCTTAGTGCTGTCTTCTTTTTATCATCATCACTCGTATTTCTTAAAATATTCCCTACATAAATACCTAATAATGCTGTTGAGATCGCAGGAATAGTTGATACCAGGCCTTCCGGGTCATGAACCCCCAAATACAATCTTCCCGGCATCACCAAAGTATCAATATAGGAAGCAAAATTACCTTCCATAGTCAGGTCTCCCATTGGATAACCGGGAGTTGAATTGAACAATAATAGCAGCCAATAACCGATAAGAAGTGCTCCAAACCATACGATTTGACCACGTTGTTTTGTGTATAGATAAATGATGTTAGCAAACATATAAGCAAGCCCAATACGAGATAGCACGCTTCCAAATCGAATTTCCGATATTGGCATTATTTCAAGTCCATTGTTGTAAATAATACCCAACACTACCAAAACAATACCTCTTTTGATTATCCGAAATAGTAATTCATTTTTGTTTTTCCCCTTTTCAATTTGTTTTCCAATAGAATATGGTGTGGCAACCCCGGCTAAAAAAAGGAATAAAGGGAAAATCAAATCATAAAAAGTAAATCCGTTCCAGGCCGGGTGATTGAACTGATTGGACATTATTTCCCAAAATGGTGTCCCGGTTATTTCCGCTGTTTTATGAAATATTTCCTCTGCCCCCATAATCCAGAACATATCAAAGCCTCGCAGTGCATCAAGGGAATATAGTCGTTGTTTTATAACATTGTTTTCCATACTATTAAAGCTGTTTTTTTAATAAGAATTTTAAGCAAGAATTACAACACAATCATAGAATTATGTGTATCCCTACTGATTCAAAAAGAAAAATTGTAATTTATGTCTGATCATTTATTAAGCACGATACGTATCCGCTTTCCAGTTTTTTATGGCTTTTTTAATATCATTTTCCGACATATTTTCCTTTGCTGCTTTTTTTGCTAAATCAGGAAATTCATCATCCGATGCAAAACGCAAACCAATAATTTGCCTCATAGTTAAAGCAGCATTCAATGGCTTTCCGGTTAGCAAATAATGCCTGAAATTTTCCTCTACCTTTAAAGCTCTATCCTGTGCTTTCAATGCAAAAGCTCTTAAAAAATAAAACATGAATAACAATATAAACGATACTAAAACTAATAAAGCAGCTGTGTAGGAATTGTCATCCGATGATTTTATCAAATATCTAATGGATCCAATAATAAGTGCAAGAATGGCTAAGAAAGAGATGATGTGATACCCTGGTACCCATTTTCGATGTGTTTTAAAATTTTGTTGTTTCATTATTAAAAAATTTATGTGTTTAGTGATTCTAAAGTTATGATTTTTTAAATTCTAATTATAAGATTTTTTATTTAACATGTAATGCTCTCTATATCAATTATTTATTTAGTATATTTGGTAATATACAGCTACACTACTAAATCAATATTATGTCTACTATTCTACGATTTATTTTAAAATCCACAACTCTTATTTTATTTCTACTGCTTTTTTTTATTGGAAATTTTAATGGAATTGGTCAATCATCAAGCATTCCTTTTAAAGAATTGGCTAAAAACAGTCCCTATAGGTATCATACTATCAGACGAGTCATTTATAATAAAGAATTAAAACTTGTTAAGTACTATCATCCAAATGAATTCGGTAAAGATGGAAGTATAGGAAAAGCATGGACAAAAGTGACCAAATACTTTCCTAAAAAGTTCTATTACACTGCTGATAAAACATATTTTATGACCCATAAATTTACTGCGGGTGTTTTAGGGAAAATAACGGTCTTTGAATCTACGGATTTAAAAAAAGCAAATGATAACTTTCCTGCTTTCAGTGATAAAGGTATTGTCAGTCATTATAATAAAATAAAAAGTAATGAAAAAGCACTTAAAGAATTCAAAAAAAAAATTGGGGCTGCTTTGGGAATATTTTGGAGATAAAAAATCCAAAAGATTTTTAAAATCAGAATTAGGAAAAAGCTTATACAATGCACTGTTAAAATCTCTTCGTGAAGAGGGGGACCATATTTTTGCTGCCGCATTATTGCATGAAGGTATGCATGCTGCTCTTGGATCCGCCAGGAAGGCTAAAAAAATTCATGAAGATTTCAAGCTTTGCAAAACAGATGTTCAATGGGATGAATTAAGAGGCTATATGGCTGAAATGCAATATCATTTCAATTATTTTAAGTTTTCAAAAGACAAAATAGACGCCCATATGAAAGAAATCAATAAATTGTTAAATGCTTTGGAAAAGTATAGAGGGCTGGAGAAACCTTTAAAACCAAGTCAACTTAAAGCCATAGAAAAAATTAAATTGAAAATAAAAGCTCATATTGCTATGATTCGGGTAAGCTTAAGAGAAATGCAACAGTCTTTAGATAGATTGAAAAGTATGATTGACTTTTTTAAAAAGCAAAAATATGTAAAAGATACAGCACCGCAAAAATACAAGGATTTGGTTAAAAATCTAAAAACTAAATTAGCAAATTTTGCAAAGGAAGTACAAGAAGCTATCGCTGACTATGAAAAAGGGTTAAAAGGGCTTGAAGATATGTTAAATGCATGGAATAAATGGGCTAAATGTGAAACGAAAGATCCTCCTACCGAGGAGGAACATAAGAAATCAAAGAAAGAATTTGAAGATGTAACATGGCCAACTCCTCCTTCAACAGACGACGAGAAAAAAATCGCTGAGAAAAAACTGGCCATAACGTACAATTTAGGGCCCTATGCCGTGGATAGTTCAAAAGAAGAAATTGACAAAGAAATGTTGATTGAAGATTTGAGTGAACCACTAAACCTTCCTGAAGACCATACTCCAAAAGAAACTATTTCTGTTCGTTCTGGTGTGGAATTTACCAGTCCAAAAATGGATGCTTTGAACAGTTATTTTGGCTATTTAAATGATACCTGGTCACGAAATATTCGAAATATTGGTAATTCAACAGGGTTTTGGATTCAGGTATCTTATCTTACGAGCGATCATTTTTCGATTGGTTTGGACTATGTCAATCATTCAGTGAAATCCAATCACGAGCCAAGTAGTTACAACAGTGATAATACATTGAATTCTGTAACATTTGTTGGAACATACAACACAGATATTTCTTCAAATCTTATTCTAAACCTTTCAGGAGGAATTGGATTTAATAGTGCTGAATATTCCGAAACAGAAGGTACTTTCAATGTAAACGGATCAAGTAGTGATACAGGTTTTATGGTTTCCGGAGGATTGGATTTAAGGATCGGTAATTCTGTTGGAATTACATCTGAGGTTGGATATCGTGCGGCAAAATTATCAGACTTTGGTGATGAAGTCAATTTTTTTTCGATGCAACAAATTCTGCGGTAACATTAGATTTTAGCGGAGTGTTTACCAGAATTGGACTTGTATTTAAATTTTAAATCTGTACTAATTATTTCCAGGAAATAATCAAAAAAAAACCTTCAACGGTTAAGTTGAAGGTTTTCAAAAGAAAGGCGGTGACATACTCTCCCACCAGTGGCAGTACCATCTGCGCTGATAGGCTTAACTTCTCTGTTCGGGATGGGAAGAGGTGAGCCCTATCGCTATAACCACCTTAAAATGTTAGTTGTTAGTTTTTAGTTTATATTTTTAAGTAATTCGTTTAACTTAAAACTTAAAACTTCTAACTTACAACTGCAGCTTTGCTGCCTATGTGTTGACATACTGAAAAAATGATAATGGTAAAAATCAATAAATATAAAAAGTCACTGCATAAAAGCCTATGGGTTATTAGTACTACTCGGCTATGACATTACTGCC
>PVMS01148479.1_pt1 | contig 18150 bp, 16 predicted proteins | sample 1853461 | NCBI WGS metagenome assembly PVMS01 (sample SAMN08582032, study PRJNA380276) | Marine sediment metagenome, whole genome shotgun sequencing project. | isolation source: ocean sediment barecode stripped | collected 2017 | reverse complement strand
GCGCTGTTAATGGCAGCATCATTGTCATGGATAGTTCCGGAGACCCAATTGAAGGTATCATCATTGTTGGTTCTAAAGTGATCGAGAATGCAACGGAACAACTTTCATCGTCAGGTCGTCGTAACCAGCGCTCATCATGCCTGGTATTGGCAATTACTGCGCCCTGCTGGTTGCGAATGACCCAACCTGCAAGACCCTTGTCTAAGGTCTCGGAAAGTTGTTGTGTTGCATTCTCGATCACTTTAGAACCAACAATGATGATACCTTCAATTGGGTCTCCGGAACTATCCATGACAATGATGCTGCCATTAACAGCGCCAACATTGCTCATTGACAAAGTGATCACCCGTTGAAGAACTGTACTCAGGTCTAAAGCTGCTGTCAGCTCTCGACTGATGTTATAAAGAAGTTCAAGGGATGTACGCGCAGTGGTTGATTCCCCGTCGTTTTGCATACAATACTTATTATCCTACGCTGATGTCTGGTAGAAAGGGCAAACGGTTTTGGGTTTCATTCTTAGAAACTTTCCAGCTTGAACGATTGAATAGGTTGGAAGGAGCAAATCCGATCTTGTGTCTGTGAACCTTATCGAGTATAGCATAAGAGCGGAAGGATATTGTACCGATTCCCAATTGTTTATGTTGAGAAAGACACCTTGCTCTTTGGTAAATCAAGCATGAAAACTTCCAATGCTAACCGTGGATTGACATTGTGATCCAAGTGGTCGAAAATCTGTTCCACAGCGACAACCAGGTTGTGAGCTTTCTTTTGACCCAAGTTGTTTGCCAATAGATCGATGATTTCCTGGTAGTCGATATTTGTGATTTGGGAAGATCTGTTACTCGATCGCAGCATCACATCACGCCAAAAGGCTTGCCAAATTTTCAGCTTTTCGGGTAATGTTTTGGAATCCTTTGCCATGGTTTCTGCATATTCAAAACGTTCAACTCTGTTTGCGGATAATAAGTTGAATAATTCATCCAACCATGTTCTGCGGAGTGATAATTTTCCAGGGTTTTGATAGAGCTGAAACGTGTAACCCGGTCTGCCGTTCGACAGGTGGGTTAGTAAATTGGCTTCTGCAGGGGGAACTTGCCAATTTGTCTGCAGTCCTTTATTGATCTCTCCTGAAGAAATGGGTCTCAATCGAATGACTTCACATCTTGAGACAATGGTTGGCAATAGCTGGTCTGTACTCTCAGCGGTTAACATTAAGATAACCTGGGGAGGTGGTTCCTCCAGGGTTTTTAGCAAGGCGTTTGCGGCTTGTCGGTTGGCTTCTTCAAATCGTAATAAGATTGCAATACGATATTTTGCATCGTAAGGGGTTAACGATAGACCATGTTGAAGCCCACGAATTTGGTCAACTTTTAGTTGACCTCCAACTCTTTCAGCCTCAATAACAGTCAGGTCGGGATGAACCATTCGTTCAATCTGTCCACAAGTTGGGCAATCCAGGCAAGGCATTCCTTGTTCAATAGGTTGAGGGCAATTGACAGCTTGGGCAAAGCGGATAGCCAGAGTACGCCTTCCTACACTTTCAGGTCCAGTAATCAAGTAAGCCTGTCTTTGGGTCTTTTGAATGACGTGCTGTTTGAGCAATTGAACAGCCCATTCATGACCAATCATGTTCCAGTTCATGGGACTATAATTGACACTCTTCTAAACATCGATTTGATTTACAGGGTCTCGATGTCATTGCGTCCTCCGATCAAGTTTCCCTGTTTTTTCTCCGGGTGTAATTTTATTAAAAATCGCTACCAGCTGTTTAGGCCGTATTGACAGCGGTTCATTTATCCTTTTCATCGTCAGCTCAACATAGCTTGGGATGTTTTCGTAACCATAGTATCTCCGTCCTAGCGCCCGGGCTACTTTCAGAGTCTGACCCGAACCAGAAAAAGGATCCAAAACAATTTCTTCAGGATAGGAATAAAGAGTGATCAAACGATATGGGATTTCCTCTGGAAAAGGAGCGGGATGATCAATAAATCTTGGCGGTACTGGAGCGATATGCCAGATATTATTTGCGGTTTCCAAAGTGAAGAGCGAATCGATCTCATATTCAGCATCGGATTTATCTTGTGGAGAGCGACCCTGGTAAATTTTTGGGCCTGGTTTTCGGAAAATCAGAATATATTCGCTCATTATATTCGGGTAATAGTAACCCGGGAACGGTTTCTGAATCGAAACCCCCGCGCGTTTCACACCAGCTGTACATTTGTGCCAGATTATATCCTGGTGGAATAACCAATCATCTTCTGTTAAACGAGAACTGAGGTCATAGGGAACCGGATAATGCTTACTATCAAGCAAAACAGTGCCGATAACAACTGCACAGAAACCTCCAGGTTTAGTGACCCGATAAACTTCTTTGAAAACCCCCTCTAACCAATCCAAATAATCGAGGTAGTCAGAAAAATCGTTTGAATAGGATCTGGTTCGGTAAAATTGTTCTCTATCTTCTGCATGTTTATCATAATCGATGGCGTTCCAATATGGGGGGGAAGTAACGGTTAAAGATACGCTATCGTCGGCGATCTCAGACATTTTTTCACAAGAATGGGGGAAAATTTTGTTGACCATGATATTTATCAAACGATGCCTTTTGAGGATTATACAATATAATCAGGTCTGAATTTCTTCCTTGAGACATAAATTTCCTAAATAACTGCTATCTGTTGACACACGTCCAGGCAGACGTTACAATCCCCTCATATGGATTATCTCTCCAGTTTAAATTCACAACAAAAACAAGCAGTAACCACAGGATTGGGCCCAGCGCTTGTTCTTGCAGGCCCGGGGTCAGGAAAAACGCGTGTATTAACCCAACGTATAGCTTATTTAATCGGGGAAATGGGTGTTCGTCCTTATCATATTCTGGCTGTTACTTTTACAAACAAGGCCGCCCGGGAAATGGAGAACCGGGTCGCCGAGCTGGTTGGTGGACAAGCGCTCGGTGTAACCCTGGGAACGTTCCATGCTACTTGTGCCCGAATCTTGCGGCGTGAAGCAGAACACCTGCCTTTCCAATCGAATTATGTCATTTTTGATGCTGATGACCAGCTCAGCGTGGTAAAAAGCTCATTGTTGGATCTCAATTTAGACAAGAAAAGGTATCAACCACAAAGTGTTTTGGCTTCAATTTCGAATGCCAAAAATGAGCTGCTTTTGCCTGATGAATTTTCCCCCCAAAATTATCGAGATGAGGTTGTCAAACGAGTATATACTCGCTACCAGGAATTGTTATTAGCCAGCAACGGGCTGGATTTCGATGATTTGCTCTTATGGACGGCTCGCCTATTAGAAGAGGTGCCAGAGGTACGAGAAAAATATGCTCGTCGCTATGAGCATGTCCTGGTGGATGAATTTCAGGATACGAATCTTGCCCAATACAGACTGCTTACCCATCTTGCGTCGTTTCACCAGAATATATTTGTAGTCGGAGACGTGGATCAATCCATATACGCCTGGCGTGGGGCAGATTACAGGAATGTTCTGCGTTTTGAGCGGGATTATCCGGAGACCCATGTAATCTTGCTTGAGCAGAATTATCGTTCTACTCAAACTATCCTGGACGTAGCAACGGCGGTGATTGATCGCAATCCCAACCGGACTCCCAAGAAGCTAATCACCAAACGAGGATTCGGCGAAAAAATCGTCTTGCACGAGACCTATGATGATCGGGAAGAAGCAATTTTTGTGGTGGATAATATCGTCCAATTAGTGGCAACTAAACAGTCACAAACTGGAGATTTCGCGGTCATGTACCGGACGAATGCCCAATCGCGTCTGTTGGAAGAGGCGTTCTTGCATGCCAATCTTCCTTATAAGCTGGTTGGTGCACAGCGTTTTTACGGCCGACGCGAGGTTAAAGATGTGATCGCATATTTGCGATTGGTTCACAACCCGAATGATGAAATCAGCTTAGCGCGGGTGATCAATGTGCCTACGCGCGGGATTGGCACGAAGACCTTGATCGCATTGAGAACAATTGCCCAAAAGATTGGTAGTTCTCCAGGTGAGTTGTTGTTAGAGTTGGGGAATAAGGATTCATCTCACCGAGAATCATTCCAAAGCCGTATGGGTCTTGCTCTATCGAATTTTGGTGCATTACTTGCTGGCTGGCGTCAGGCGCACAGTGAATTACCGCCTTTAGCGCTGATGGACCAAATTATCGAAGAGGCAGGCTATCATGGGTATGTCGATGATGACACAGACGAGGGGCGAGATCGTTGGGAAAACGTTATGGAATTGCGCCGCTTAGCTGACGAATTTAAAGAAGTAGGTCTTGATCCATTCCTGGAGCGAGTTGCTCTGGTATCAGACCAGGACACTTTGGATGCCAACAGTAATGTGCCGACATTATTAACTTTGCATGCAGCCAAAGGTTTGGAATTCCCAAACGTGTTCATCGTCGGCCTCAGCGATGGCACATTGCCACATATCCGCTCGTTTGATGATCCGGAAGGGATGCAGGAGGAGCGGAGATTGTTTTATGTTGGCATCACTCGGGCAAAGGATCGTTTGTACTTAGTATTACCACTCAATCGTAGTTCATTTGGCTATTCGGAACCAGTAGATGAATCCCGCTTTTTGGGGGATATCCCAGATGATTTGATAAAAGATAGCGGTCGCTCCAGGGTACGATCTCACATCACCAGATCCGGTGCTCTGCGTTGGGAAAGAGACGATTCACCTGCAACTATCAGGACTGAACCCCAGTATCAAGCCGGAGCAACGGTGCTTCACCCTGTATGGGGGGGAAGGGTTAGTGCTCAACAGCCGAATACAAGATGACGATGAAATTGTTGACGTTTTTTTTGCTGGCGAGGGATTAAAACGCTTAGCAGCTTCTTTGGCCAGATTGGAAATTAAGGCCTGAACTCTAGTAAGACCATGGGCTTAAGCGATTCCCCCTTAAGCGATTGCCCTTCACTTTGTCATCTGCAAAGCTTATAATCCAGTCATGCCGATCCTCGATCAAAATTCCTTAGAGTTCATCAGCCGGGGAACTGAATACACTCGGCGAGTAGGGATTCGTCTTGGGACCATACTGAAGAGCGGCGATATTATTTGTTTGCAAGGTGATCTGGGTTCGGGTAAAACAACTTTAGTGCAGGGTATGGCAGCTGGTTGGGGATCATTAGATCGGGTGACCAGTCCCACATTTGTGCTGGTAAATCTCTATCGTCGATTAGATGGTGGTCAGTTTCACCATCTCGATGCATACCGTTTAAAAGATGCAAAAGAAGCAGAGGAACTTGATCTAGAGACGTATGTCGGTACCGGCCCCCTGGTTGTGGAATGGGCTGAACGGATTAAAGCAGCGCTGCCAGCAGATCACCTTTGGGTGTCTCTACGTTTGGTAGACGTAGATCAACGCGATTTCATTTTTACCGCGCGAGGGTCCTATTATAAATCTCTACTGGACAGTTTCCGAATGCGAATATATGGTGGACTATAATGTTGATAGCGATTGATACTTCCACACGATTAATTGGGGTCGCGTTGTATGATGGTGTGCAAATCATCAGTGAGATGGTGTGGCTGAGCCAACAATACCACACCGTCGAATTGGCACCTACAGTATCCTCATTAATGGAACGCGCTGGAATTCCATTGAACGAATTAAAAGTCGTGGCTGTTGCCCTGGGTCCAGGTTCGTTCACTGGGTTGAGAATTGGGATTTCTCTGGCAAAAGGGATGGCCTTAGCAGGGCGTCTGGCAATTGTGGGAGTTCCAACTTTCGATATCTTAGCAGCTGCTCAACCACCCGGTGACTTACCTATGGCTGCTGTATTACAGGCTGGTCGCAGCAGGCTGGCTGTAGGTTGGTATAAGAACTATTCTGGGAATTGGAGATCAGATCATCAGATCCAAGTTCTTACCCCCCGGGAACTGGCTGATAGGATCAAGTCTCCAACCATCGTCTGTGGCGAGTTATCAGAGGCAGAAAGACGAATATTCAAACGAAAGCGAAAAAATGTTATTTTGGCGACTCCTGCACAATCGCTTAGACGTCCATCATACCTGGCGGAGTTGGGTTGGCGCCGCTGGCAAAAGGGAATGACGGACGATCCCGCAACACTGGCCCCAAATTATCTTCATTACGATCAAAAAAGCGCTGCATGAATGAAAATAGTCGCATCAATTTCCGTCCGATGCGGATTGATGACCTTGATTCGGTTTTAGTCATTGACCGTCTTTCATTTAGTATGCCCTGGCCGGAAAGTGCCTATCACCACGATCTGAAAAAGAACCCCAATGCACTACTTTGGGTTGCGGAGGAGATTTCCCCGATTTCGGGGACCAAAGTGGTTGGCATGATTGATGTTTGGATGATCTTGGATGAAGCACACATTGCTACCCTTGCTGTCCATCCGGATGACAGAGGTAAAGGGATTGCTTCATGTTTGCTAGAAGTTTTATTAGTGGAAGTCTTCAAAAGGGGTGCTCGGAGAGCGATGCTGGAGGTTAGAGCGAGTAATTATAAAGCTCTATCACTCTATAAAGATTATGGCTTTGAAGTCGTCCATCGCCGGCGACGGTACTATCGTGATAATAACGAAGACGCACTCTTGATGAACCTGGAAAATTTAGCTGACCTGATCAAGAATAAAAAAAAGTTTAAATCTCAGCTTACTGTTCAAAGGTGTTAATAGAGACCTTTTATTGACAAAATCATGCAAGACTTGGAGAGGTGAAGCGTGAACTCCGAACAAATTTTGAAAGACATAGCCACAGAAGTATCTTCATGCACGATGTGCGAACTTCATCATTCCCGAAAAATGGCAGTTCCGGGAGAGGGACCTGAAAATTCGGAAATCTTGTTTATCGGTGAAGGTCCTGGATTCCACGAAAATGAACAAGGTCGCCCATTTGTCGGTGCTGCAGGAAAATTTTTAGAGGAATTGTTAACCAAAATTGATATGAGTCGAGAAGAAGTATTCATCACCAATGTGGTAAAATGCCGTCCCCCTGGCAATCGTGATCCGCGCCCTGAAGAAGTTAAAATTTGTACAAAAACATATCTTGATCGCCAAATTCAAGCTATAAATCCAAAAGTGATCGTAACTTTGGGCCGTTTTTCGATGAACTTGCTCATACCGAATGCCAAGATTAGTAATGTGCACGGTCAACCTGTACAAATTAAAGGGCGATTGGTTGTGCCAATGTATCACCCAGCAGCTGCACTTCACCAAGGATCATTGAGGCCAGTCATCGAGAATGATTTTTCGCAATTGCCTCGATTGATTGCAGAACGTGATAGTGCACCGCAACCTAAAGATGATGAATTTAAAGACGAGCAAGAGCCCAAGCAGCTGAGTCTCTTTTGAGGTATCAATGAATACAAATCAAGAAATCCTTCAAGAAAAAATCCGTGATCGTTCTGCCAAGATCGTCATACTTGGACTTGGATATGTCGGTCTACCTCTGGCGACAATTTTTGCTGAAGCTGGTTTTAATGTGATCGGGGTAGATACAGATTCAAGGAAAGTGGAAATCCTAAGACGTGGAGAAAGTTATATTCAAGATGTCCCAACCAACACGCTAGCCCCATTAATCCAATCTGGAAAGCTGCTTGCAACCACCGATTTTTCGGTTCTGGCAGAGGCAGATGCGGTGAGTATCTGCGTGCCAACTCCCTTGAGAAAGACCGGTGACCCCGATCTTTCTTTTATATTGGTTGCTACGGATGAGTTGGCAAAATTCATGCACCCAGGTATAGTGGTTGTCCTTGAATCCACGACTTATCCGGGGACGACACGTGAAATACTGCTGCCAAAACTGACCGAAAATAGCAAATTAGATGTTGGAAAGGATTTCTTCCTTGCATTTTCTCCTGAACGAGTTGACCCTGGACGCGAGGATTGGACCACCTACAACACGCCAAAAGTGATCGGTGGCATCACACCAGCTTGTTCAGAAGTCGCCTCGCTTTGGTATCAACAAGCATTAGAGACTGTTGTCCCGGTGTCCTCCGCGGAGAGTGCGGAGATGGCGAAATTACTCGAAAACACTTTTCGTATGATCAATATCGGCCTGGTCAATGAAATGGCAATCATGTGCGATCGCCTGGGTTTGGACGTATGGGAAATTATCGATGCTGCGGCAACAAAGCCTTTCGGATTTATGAAATTCACCCCTGGTCCAGGTCTAGGAGGACACTGTATCCCAATCGATCCACTTTATCTTTCCTGGAAGTTAAGGGCTTTGAACTACACCGCGCGCTTTATCGAACTGGCTTCAGAAATTAACACGGGGATGCCCCGTTATGTAGTCAGCAAAGTGCAAGATGCTCTTAATGAAAAAGCGCGACCACTTAACGGCAGTCGAGTTTTAGTGGTCGGCGCGGCTTACAAACCAGACGTAAATGATATCCGCGAGTCACCGTCCTTGGACATTATCGGGTTGTTGCGCCAGAAAGGGGCTGAAGTCAATTACCACGATCCGTATATTCCCAGGATAACCCATGATGATTGGTCTTTAGAGAGTGTATCTGATGTCATCGAAAGTGCACGCACCACCGATTGTGTAGTGATCGTCACGGATCATACAATTTATGATTACCAGAGTATTTTGGAACAAGCGCCGCTAATCGTCGATACCCGCAATGCACTCGGCGAAGCTGGTCGGAACAACCCGAAAGTAGTCCGATTGTGATCAATTAAGTAGAGCAGCTTATAAGGAGCGATTACCTGTATGGCCCGTTATTTTCTCACTGGTGTTGCTGGTTTCATTGCTGCCCGAGTAGCAGAACTGTTGCTGGATGCCGGACATGTGGTGGTCGGAGTTGATAATTTGAATGATGCTTACGATGTCCGTATGAAGGAATATCGTTTGGGACGATTGATCGACAGGCAGGGATTTAGCTTCGCAAAACTGGATATCTCGGATCGACAAGAGCTGGTTAATTTCTTCCAAAGCGAAGTCATGGAAAGTGGGGGACATAATTATGAAGCAGTGATTAATCTGGCAGCCAGGGCAGGGGTCAGGCAATCAGTTCAGGATCCTTGGGTTTATTTGGATACGAATATCACCGGAACCCTAAATTTATTAGAACTTTGCCAGCAATATGATATCAACAAATTCATCCTCGCATCGACGTCCAGCCTTTATGGTGCAGATGCACCACTGCCGACAGCCGAGGAGGCGAACAGTGATCGACCTCTGCAACCCTATGCTGCCAGTAAGAAAGGAGCAGAAGTTTTGGCGCATTCCTACCATTTTTTATATGGTATTGATGTGACGATATTCCGCTATTTCACGGTTTATGGACCTGCAGGCCGCCCTGATATGGTTATGTTTCGTTTCGCACAATGGATTCATGAAGGGCAGAAATTGAAGGTTAATGGAGATGGAGAACAATCCCGCGGCTTTACTTATGTGGACGATATTGCCCGGGGAACAATCCTGGGGCTAAAACCATTGGGATACCAAGTGATTAATCTCGGGGGTCATGAAACTATCAAGATTAATGAACTGATCACGCTGTTTGAAGAAAAAATCGGTCAAAAGGCGGATATTGAGCACCGTCCAGCACATCCTGCCGATATGAAGACCAATTGGGCAGATGTGGAAAAGGCGGAGGAACTGTTAGGTTGGCGACCAGAGGTATCTCTTAGTGAAGGGATTGCCCATCTTATCTCCTGGTACCAGGCAGAGCGAGCTTGGGCCAGTCAGATAATAACCGATTAGGTGTAAGGATCTTACCCGGTTAGTACCGATGCCTGTATCGCCGACCAGCAAGTTTGGCGGGTTGTTCAATCGCCTGTTTGGTAATGAATTAATCCAAAGGGTAGTAAAGAATTCGGGGTATTTATTCAGCGGCACTGGTGTTGCCGCAGCTTTGAGCATGGTCCAAAGTATTCTCGTCGCTCGCCTCCTTGGTGTGACAGATTTTGGCATTTTAGGAACGATTACCCTCTTCACCAGTGTTGTCAATAAATTCGCCTCATTTCGGATGAGCGAATTAGTGATTAAGTACGTAGGTGAATACATTGTTGAAGGCGATGATATTGGTGCAGCTGCTGTATTCAAATCAGCAGCAATCCTTGAAACGTTAACTTCGTTTTTCGCATTTGGATTGATCTGGTTGTTAGCTCCACTGGGCGCACAATATATTGCCAAGGATGTCTCCACAACAAATTGGTTTATAATTTATGGCTTGATCGTTCTGGCAAATTTTATGGCGGAGAGCTCTACCGGTCTGCTGCAAATATTTGACCGTTATAAAATCATTGCCGGTATCACCGTTGGGCAGAGTATATTGACCTTAAGTCTGATTGCTCTTGTGTATATCAATCAGGGGGGCTTGTATGAGATTGTTCTGGCATATATGGGTGGCAAGATCGCGGGAGCGATTGCCTCCGCCGTGGCTGCTGTTGTACTGGCAACCCAACGCTGGGGTATAGGTTGGTGGCGGGCTCCGATTGGGTTGCTGCGTGATCGCACGCGTGAATTGGTCCGATTCGCTTTCAGCACCAACATCAGTGCCACCATCAACTTGGTTAACAAGGATGGAGAATTACTTTGGGTATCTGCCTTGACCGGTCCGACGGGGGCGGGATATTACAAATTGGCATTGAGCCTCGCAAATCTGATCCAACTGCCAGTCAGTCCATTGCCCCAGGCAACCTATCCCGAATTATCCCGTGAAGTCGCGGGAAAGAATTGGGGGAATATGCGTTATATCTTGCGTCAGGGGTCTTTCATGGCATTTGCATATTCAGTTGCGGCAGGATTGTTTTTAATTATCTTCGGAAAAGCCTTGATCGCCTTTTTCTACACACCCGAGTTCTTACCGTCCTATCCTGCTTTACTCATATTGATGGTTGGATTATTGGTAGCGAATACATTTTACTGGAATCGAATTGCCCTGTTATCCTTGGGATTAGCAGATTATCCAGCGAAAATTAATTCAATCGCCGCAGTACTCAAAATTATCGGCATGCTCACGATCGTACCTATATTTGGTTATCTAGGGAGTGCGGCATTGCTCTCCGGATTTTATATCTTTTCTGTATCTTTGAATGTGCGTAAGACTTTCCGAGAATTGAAGATGCGCCGGAGTGAGCCAATATGAAAGTGGCGACCATAGCTCCGACATTTATCCCTGCCAGGCGAGCTAACACCTTGCAAGTGATGAAAATGACCCAAGCTTTTGCCAACCTGGGAAATGAAGTCCGTTTGGCAGTCCCAGAAGTCTCCCGGGGTGGTGATCGCAATTGGAGTTCGCTCTCCCATCATTATGGGCTTGATAACCAGTTTCCCATTGCATGGTTACCCTCAAGTCCCAGATTGCGCAAATACGATTATGCCTGGTATGCAGTTCGTTGGGCGCGAAAATGGAGTGCGGATGTCATTTACACTCGCCTTCCTCAAGCAGCTGTTATCGCTGCAAAGCTGGGCCAAATCACTATCCTGGAAGTACACGATTGCCCTCAAGGCACCATGGGCCCTATACTTTTTCGGATGTTTTTAAAGGGCAGAGGGGCCAGGCGGCTGGTTGTGATATCGAAGGTTTTAGCAACGGATTTGCGGACTGAATTTGGATCTCCGGAAGCCCCACCTTTCACACAGATCATCCCAGATGGGGTCGACTTGACCCGATATACGAATTTGCCCGAACCGCTTGAAAGTCGTCGTGAGCTGATTGAGAATTTTAAACTCCTGGATGATAAACTTGAAACCTCGTTTCTTGCCGAAAGATTTACAGCTGGTTACACGGGGCATCTTTATCCTGGTCGTGGGATATCTCTGCTCCTGAAGTTAGCACAGCGTTTACCAGAGATGAATTTCCTGATTGTGGGCGGAGAGCCCCTGGATGTAAATCGGGTTCGGCGAAGTGTGGTTGAACTCAAATTGCAGAATGTGACTCTGACAGGATTCGTTCCGAATTCTGATTTACCTAGATATCAATCCGCCTGTGATGTGCTGCTGATGCCGTATCAACGACGGGTATCTGCCTCATCCGGTGGAGACATTTCCCGTTACCTGAGCCCGATGAAGTTATTTGAATATCTGGCCTGTGGAAGAGCGATCTGTTCAAGTGATTTACCCGTTTTAAGTGAGGTGTTATCCTCTGATATCGCAATTCTCCTGCAACCTGATAATGTAAATGCTTGGGTGACAGCTCTTCATGAATTATCTGGCGATCCCTTACGCCGTAAGGACCTGGCTATAAGAGCCCAGAGAGCAGCAGGTTATTATTCCTGGGAAAACAGGGCAAGGCAAATCTTATCCGGTATTCAAGAAGGATATCCTGAGTAGAGTCAGGTATCTCCTGATCATTTGCAGCAATATAATTATGATAGATAGATTACCTTCAATCAAAAGAGATTTGAGACTTGGGTGGTTTATATGGGTGGGGATAATTCTAATTGGGCTCTCAATATTCTTAGCCTGGGTCTCAAGTGGTTTTGAAGACATACAGACGTGGGGTATGTTTTTAGTAATTAATCTTTTAGCTGGCGGGATAATGTTGGGGGGATGGTTGGGGGTAAAAGCCGATAAATCATTTGTATTGCCGAATTGGTTGGGATGGTTGATGATAGGGGCAGCGGTATTAAGGTTATTAGCTGCGGTAATCTGGTTCGCAGGTTTGCCGAGTTGGGGATATGGAACAGAGGTTGAGCAGGCTGGATATATCATGGCAGATGCCTATGTGAGGGATACTGCTGCCTGGGAACTGGCCCAATCTGATAAACCACTTTTGACTGCGTTCGGCGCATATCGCCAAGTTGATCAATATGGGGGAATGATGTATCTGAGTGGGTTAGTTTACAGAACATTGGGAGGCGTTCAACATTTCCCCCTACAAATGAGCGTCTTGACAGCCTCGTTTTCAGCCTTAGCCGTATTGTTTACCTGGGCATTCGCCAGACGGTTATGGGGAGAGAAAGTGGCTTTCCTGTCAGCGTGGATTCTGGCATTATTCCCAGATGCCATCATTCTGGGAAGTTCCCAGATGCGGGAAGCCTTCTTGATGACCTTAGTCGCTGCCGCGCTTTACGGCTTGGTTCGATATATCCAAGATAAAACCTGGTCTGGTCTGGCTTGGCTGGTTTCCAGTCTCTTGTTGATGCTACCTTTTTCCCCACCCATCGCTGGGATTTTCCTGGTGATGATCATTATCATCGCCTTATCGATGGATGGGTTGCAGGTTTTTCGCCAGCTACGATTTTGGGTTATTCTGGTTGGGATCGCCTTGGTGGCGGTATTAGGGATCTGGCTTGCCTGGGAGCGCATCGCGCCCGAGGGGATAAATAATCCTGTGGCATTGGTGAACTGGTGGTTCCGGGAGTCGGCGCGCTGGCAGGCATACTTTGTTAAACACTCTTCGCCTTTGATCAGGAGGATATTTAATACAACTCCTGATTGGATCCATACCCCAATTTTGTTAGGGTATGGTGTGCTCCAGCCATTTCTCCCTGGTGCGTTGTTGGACCAAGGTGCCCCGATTTGGAAAGGGATTGCTATCTGGCGATCCCTTGGATGGACCATCCTGCTGCCTTTCTTATTGGTTGCTCCAATCTTGCTTTGGGGATGGAAAGAAAAACGAAGATTAGCGATAGGGTTATTAATAGCAATGTGGATGGGGATCCTGATCGCTGCATTAAGGAGCGGTGGCGATCTTTGGGACAATCCCAGGTATCGGGTTGTTTTTATTTGTATACAAGTTGTATTGGTAGCGTGGGTATGGTCTTCACAAAGGGAAAGCAAGAACCCCTGGTTGTGGCGCATGGTCATTGGACTTGGGATCATCCTGGCCTGGTTTGTTCCTTGGTATCTGCAACGCAGTGGTCAGATAATTTGGCCAATCCACAATGTATTCGTAACGCTTGGATTTGGTTTGGCAAGTGTAGTAATCGTTCTCTTGGGGATGTACTTGAGGGGGAGAAATAGGGGAGAAAATGAGTGTTTTCAAATGGATTCTCCTGCGGATAAGGACTGATAATTACTTCTGAAAGTGCAAATTTTAGAACCTCCCCTTTGGGAGCTTGATTCTATCCGAAATAGGGTTATAATTCAGCCGTTGAATTATAGATTTGGGAGGCTGCAGATGCCGACAGCAATTGTTACTGGAATTACCGGTCAGGATGGCTCCTATCTTGCTGAGTTTTTATTGGCAAAAGGATATGACGTGGTGGGTATGGTTCGTAGATCAAGCACGGTGACATTTCAGCGAATCAAACAGATCCAGGACGATATCACCATAATCCAGGGAGATTTGCACGATCAAAGCTCCCTCGTGGATGTCATCGAGAGGCATCGACCCGATGAAGTATACAATTTGGCTGCGCAGTCTTTTGTTCCTACTTCTTGGAACCAGCCTGTGCTCACTGGGGAAGTAACAGCCTTGGGAGTAACGCGTCTCTTGGAAGCAATCCGGTTGATCAATCCACAGACCCGGTTTTACCAGGCTTCTTCCAGTGAAATGTTTGGGAAGGTTCGCGAAGTCCCCCAGAGTGAAAGCACTCCCTTCTATCCACGAAGCCCTTATGGCGTGGCGAAAGTCTACGCACATTGGATCACTGTGAATTATCGCGAATCGTATGACTTATATGCCGTTTCTGGGATTTTGTTCAATCATGAAAGTCCGCGGAGGGGCTTGGAATTCGTCACGCGTAAAATTAGTTATGGTGTTGCCAGAATTAAACTCGGCTTGACCAATGAACTGCGTTTGGGAAATCTTGAATCCCGGCGTGATTGGGGTTTTGCTGGTGATTATGTTGAGGGGATGTGGTTGATGCTTCAGCAAGGAACACCTGAAGATTATGTCATCGGTACAGGTGTCACACAATCTGTGCGGGATTTGTGCGATCTCGCCTTCAGTCATGTTGGCTTGGATTACAACGATTTTGTTGTCCAGGACCCTCGTTTCTATCGCCCCGCGGAAGTCGATCTCCTGGTTGCCGATCCAAGTAAAGCTGTACAGGATTTAGAATGGCAGCCAAAAATCGGATTTGAAGAATTAATTCATTTGATGGTTGATGAGGATCTAAAGCTCTTGGCTCTTGAAATCGATTAATTTGAGCGGGATAGAATTCCCCGAATTTCCGATTTATCATAAACCATGATTTCTAAGACTTCTTATGCAATAGATTGAATGTCAATCAAGATAAACAATCGGCACTAAAAAAGCTAGGAGTGAAACGGAATTCAGCTTTATAATACGCCGATTAAACGAAGGTAGTCAGTCAACCTGAAACATGCGAAAATTAGCTATCACTCCTGAAACCCCGCAGGTGTAAGCCCTTGACCTGGGACAGACAAGAGTTATAATTCAGCCATTGAATTTTGGAAATCATTATGGAAACATCACCTGATCCTAACCGGGAAATGGTTCTGCTCGAGAGAATAGAGTATGACCCAGATATCAACCAAGCCACGCTGGCGGCACATTTGGGAGTTGCTGTAGGCACTGTCAACTGGCATTTGAAGCGATTCGTTGAGAAAGGCTATGTGAAAGTAAAACGTGCCCAAAGACGAAAATTGCGCTATATCATCACACCGGAAGGATTAGCATTCCGGGCACGCTTGACCATGAACTACATCGAACAATCAATGCGCCTGTACAGGTTAGTTCGTGAACGCGTGCGCGAGGCGCTGATTGATCTCAAGATGGCTGGTTTCAACACTGTGCGCGTCCAGGGTGATGGCGACATCGCTGATATTTGCCATTTGACTTGTATTGAGCAAGGGATAACGATAACTGAGTCGCCTGAAGCCCCGCTGCTTGAGCTCCGTGACCTGAAAGTGATTTTACATCTCGGACAATCACCAGAGGAGAAGTTCATGGTCGGTGACGGTCAGGACTAATAGATGGTTCAAGTGAGCGCGGGTAAACACGTCTTGATTACTGGAGGAGCAGGGTATTTAGGTTCCCTTCTCTGTGGACACTTGCTGCGACTTGGGTATTCGGTCACAGTGGTGGATGATTTGCTTTATGGCGGAGAATCCCTCCTGGCATATTTTTCCCACCCTCGCTTCCATTTTGTCAAAGCGAATGTGTATGAGCCACGCACGATACGCACCGCAATCGATCCCAATATGCCTGTCCCTGAAGCAATTCTTCACCTGGCAGGGATAGTTGGTTTCCCAGCCTGCCAGGCAGTGGGAAGGCATGTCGCCTGGAGGTACAACGTGGAAGCCGCCGAACAGGTTTTTGATCAGGCGGTTGGGTTGGGAGTCGAACGCTTCATATTTGCCTCAACCTATAGTAATTATGCTACGTCTCGGAAAGATGATCCCGCTACCGAGGAATCATCATTAAATCCACAATCTTTGTATGCTGAAACAATGGTTGGCGTTGAGAAATTCCTCATCGCCCAATCCGAATCACCCTGTGCACCATTAGTTTTTCGAATGGCGCATTTATATGGTCTTTCACCGCGACCTCGATTTGATTTGATCGTCAACCAGTTTGTCTGGGAAGCTTACAGTAAGCGAGATCTCTTGATCTACCAGCGAGGGTATTCACGATCCTTCATGCACGTGCGCGATGCTGTGCGAGGCTTCGTTCTTGGATTACAAAGCGAAAAGAAAAAAGTTCGCGGCCAGATCTTTAACCTTGGTTCTGCAACTGGCAATCTTTCAAAGGATAAAATCGTGGAGGTCATTCTCAAACGCTTACCTGAGACGACAGTGCGCTATAAAGACCTTACGTTTGGCGGTGACATGCGGGATTTTCATGTTTCTTATAATAAAATCCGGGAGATTTTGGGATTTGAGACTCACTTTACTATTGAAGATGGGGTCCGGGAGGTTCTCAATGCGCTGCGAACCGGCATAATCGATAACCCAAAGGACCAGCGGTACAGGAACGCGAAATTTATTGTGTCATGAGAAATAGATATTATGCAATCTGATATGAAATCTTTTTCTGGGCAAGAATCATCTTTCTGGGCCGATCAGAAGGTGATTGTTACTGGAGGGGCAGGCTTTTTGGGAACCTACGTGGTTGATAAGCTCAGACGACGAGGAGCCAAGGAAATCATAATTCCGCGCATCGAAAAATACGATTTGACTGAAATCCAATTGATCAACCAGCTGTTTGACGATCATGGCATACCAAAATTAGAAAAATCGATATCTGAAAAACCTGCTACTGACAATAAAGTGCTCATCATCCATTTGGCAGCTCTCGTTGGCGGGATCGAGGCGAACCGTCGCAGACCTGCAGAATATTTTTATACGAACCTGATGATGGGAACCCAGCTGATGCATGAAGCCTGGCGGCGAAGTGTGGATAAATTTGTGGCGATTGGGACGATTTGTGCATATCCCAAATTCACCCCCTTGCCATTTAAAGAAGAAAACTTATGGGATGGTTATCCCGAGGAGACCAATGCCCCCTATGGTTTAGCGAAAAAGATGTTGTTAGTCCAGTCTCAGGCTTACCGTCAGCAATATGGTTTCAATGCACTCTATTTATTGCCAGTAAATTTGTATGGGCCGGGAGATAACTTTGATTTGCAAACCTCACACGTGATTCCCGCACTAATCCGCAAGTGCATTGAAGCGCAAGAGCGTGGTGAAGATCAGATTGTTGTCTGGGGAGATGGTTCTCCAACGCGTGAATTCCTCTTTGTAGAGGATGCTGCAGAAGGGATCCTTCTGGCAAGTGAGAACTACAACGATTCGGAGCCTGTCAATCTTGGTTCGGGTCAAGAGATCAGTATCAAGGATCTGGTTCAAACAATAACTCGTTTGACGGGTTTTTCAGGAGAATTGGTCTGGGATACTTCAAAACCGAACGGTCAACCGCGCAGGATTTTGGATACGAGCCGAGCTGAAGAGCACTTTGGTTTCCGAGCCCAAACGAATTTTGAAGAAGGACTACGCAAGACAATCGAATGGTATCGCGATTATCGAGAAGAATGAAATGATCTTCATAGAGATCGCAAATAGAAATAATAGGTTTAGCAATTCTCATGATTGAACCATCTATTACCGCGCAACAAGATGAGGAAATAATCTTCATCAAACCAACCAAAGGCTGGGGTTCTCTCAATCTGCGTGAGCTTTGGCTGTATCGCGAGCTAATTTATTTTCTCACCTGGCGTGATCTCAAGGTCCGCTACAAACAGACTGTGCTGGGCGCCGGGTGGGCGATTATACAGCCTGTACTTTCAATGATTGTTT
>PVMS01052804.1_pt1 | contig 18155 bp, 17 predicted proteins | sample 1853461 | NCBI WGS metagenome assembly PVMS01 (sample SAMN08582032, study PRJNA380276) | Marine sediment metagenome, whole genome shotgun sequencing project. | isolation source: ocean sediment barecode stripped | collected 2017 | reverse complement strand
TGCGGTGGTGGGTTATCCCCATGAAATTACCGGCCAGGGCATCTATGCCTATGTGACATTGATGGTAGGTGAACAGGGCGATGACGAGCTAAAAGCCGAACTGGTCGGTCTGGTACGAAAAGAAATCGGCCCGATTGCCAAAGTCAATATCATCCAGTGGTCACCCGGGTTGCCAAAAACGCGATCTGGTAAGATTATGCGTCGTATTTTGCGCAAAGTGGCTGCCAATGAAATTAATGAGTTGGGCGATACTTCCACCCTGGCGGACCCGACTGTGGTCGAAAATCTGATCGAGAACCGGCAGAACCGCTAACCGAGCTCTGAGGAACCCCTGAGTCAACCGGGGGGTTCTCTGGCCAATTGCCTTCCAGGTTAATAGATCCGTGCCTTTCCCGCAAAACCTGAATTCAAATACGCGCTATTCGAACCTGCCCGACAGTTTTTATCGCCGGGTCAAACCAGAACCGCTGAATAATCCGTACCTGGTCAGCTTTAATCCGGTAATGGCAGAGTTACTCGACATCGACGCGGAAAAATTAAAAACCGCCGAGTTTATCGAGATATTTTCCGGAAACCGCCTGATAAATGGTAGCGACCCGATTGCGATGATTTACTCGGGGCATCAGTTTGGGCAATACGTGCCACAGTTGGGTGATGGCAGGGCCCTGATGCTGGGTGAGATCGATGGCAAGGACGGAAATACCTGGGAGATTCAACTCAAGGGTGCGGGACTGACGCCATTCTCTCGCATGGGTGACGGCCGAGCGGTACTGCGCTCGACAATCAGGGAGTATCTGTGTAGCGAGGCGATGGCGGGTCTGGGCGTTCCAACCACACGCGCCTTGTGTATCACTGCGAGTAATGACGAGGTCTATCGCGAAAAAATTGAATCGGCGGCTGTGCTGACCCGGGTAGCCACCAGTCATGTAAGATTTGGAAACTTCGAAATCTTTTATTATCGCCAGCAGTACGATGACCTGAAAGTTCTCGCCGATTACGTCATCGAACAGTTTTACCCGGAAAGCCTCGAAGCGCAGAACCCTTATCTCGATTTACTCGAGCAGGTAATCGACCGCACGGCCCGATTAATCTCGCAATGGCAACTGGTCGGCTTCACGCACGGGGTAATGAATTCCGACAATATGTCGATACTGGGACTCAGTATCGACTATGGCCCCTATGGCTTTCTCGATACCTACACCTCTGGATTTGTCTGTAATCATACGGATCACCAGGGACGATATGCCTACGATCAACAGCCCCGGGTTGGCCTGTTTAACCTGAGTTGCCTGGCGCAGGCAATGCTGCCGTTAATCGACGATGCGAATGGCGAAGCCGCTGCTGAAAAAGCAAAGGATAAACTGGCTGCCTACCAGGCCCTGTATAAACGCTATTATGAAGATGGTATGTTGAAAAAACTGGGACTTAGGGAAGGCAGGAAGGAAGACGAAAAATTATTCACGGCATTGTTTAACGCGATGGAAGGGCAGGTCGATTTTACCAATTTTTTCCGCGCCCTGTGTAGTTTCGACCAGGCAGGGGAAAATCATAGTCTAAGAGATACCTTCATCGAGAGGATACGATTCGACCAGTGGGCAGATAATTACAGCCAACGCCTGAAATCAGAGTCCTGCGACCAGATCGACCGCCAGGCAGCCATGCGGTTGGTTAACCCTAGGTATGTGTTGCGCAACTACCTGGTACAAACCTCGATTGTTAAAGCAGAAAACGGGGATTACAGCGAGGTAGATAAGCTGTTAAGCCTTCTGACAAGACCATTTGACGAGCAACCCGAAATGGAAACCTATGCGCAGGATCCACCCGACTGGGCAAAAACTCTCGAGCTAAGCTGTTCTTCCTGAATAATATTCCTGCCCCTCCGATTACCGTCACACCGGCCCGAGCCGGAACCTGTCAGCACTGAAATTTATACTATTTAGATTTCGGGACGCCGGACCGCCGCTTAGACGGGAATAACAGGATTGGCTTGAATCCCTGTCAATTACCCATTGCAAGTTCTCACTATTTTCTCTACACTAGCTGAGAAGATAATGAGAAGAAGAGGTGGCTATGCTCACGTCACAGGAAAACAATGCTTTAAAATTTATTCGCCAGTACCTGGCGCAATACGGCTACGCACCCAAATTCAAGGAAATTGGACTGGCAATCGGTGTTAATTCTCAGGGTACGGTACATCGTTATGTCCAGGCGCTGGAAGATAAGGGATATATCGAGCGCGCCAAGGGCAATGCCCGGGGCATGAACCTGGTCGATCTGCCATTGGTGAGCGCACCGACCATTCCGCTGGCGGGAAAAATAGCAGCCGGATTACCCATCGAAGCAGTGGAAGACCAACAGGAACTCAATCTGGCTGAAATGTTTATGGGTCCGGAGCTGTTTGCGTTGCGCGTCAGCGGCGATTCCATGATGGATGCCGGTATCCTGGATAACGATTACGTCATTATTAGAAAACAACCGGTTGCTCGTGACGGCGATATTGTAGTCGCCATGATTGACAGGGTGGAGGCCACATTGAAACGCTTCAAACGCAAGAGTGAGCGGGAAGTAGCGCTAATTCCGGAAAATGCCGATATGGAAACTATGGTTTATGCAGCAGAAAGGGTCAATATTCACGGGGTACTGGTTGGTCAAATGCGCAGCTACTGACAGGCATTATTGGCAGCAATGACTGATAGGCAGTAGAGTTAATTTAGCTACCACTTTTTTTCAGGCGCAACCATCTAATCGAATACTTTCGATTGTCCAGTCTTGTTCAGAGGCTGTCAGTAGCATGTATGACGGCCCGCCGTTTGTGCGAGTAGCCCCGGCAGCACCCGGATTGGCTACCCAGGGGGTTGAGCTGTCGTCGATAACCTGCTGATGGGTATGGCCATAAATTACCAGTTTAACATCGGGATGGGCCTTGCGAAGGGATTGATGATCGGGTGTATTAAAACCGTGCCGATGGCCGTGCTCTATTGCGATGCTGCCTCCGGGTAATTCGAGCTCGGCTATTTCGGGGATCGAATCGAGAACCTTCGATTGTTCGGCAGGCCAGAGTATCGATTGATCATTGTTACCAGCCACGGCTATTACACGGCCAGTTTTCGGGTGCATGGATGATAAAACACCGGCGCTACCAATATCACCTGCATGAACCGCAATGTCAGCCTGGCAGATTACTTCTGCGATACGTGGATCTAAAACCGCGTGGGTATCCGAGATTATAGCGACCGTGGTTGGTCGAGGAGAGGATTGGTCTGTCGTGGCATTAGTCATGGTCAGATTCTCAGAATAAGTAAATCCGCAACGAATTCAATTTGTTTTATCTTGTGAGGTTCCTTAGGCTTATTCTGCAGTCGAACTGCCTGATCTACGGTGATGTAACTGAATTTTTCGTAGCATATCTCCGATTATTTTTGGATTGCCCGAGATCACCTGACCAAGTTCGAGAAAATTTTCGTTGCCCTCATAGTCCGTGGTAATACCACCTGCTTCCCGAACGATTAGCGCTCCTGCGGCTATATCCCAGGAGTTGAGTCCCGACTCCCAAAAACCATCGAGTCTGCCTGCCGCGACATATGCCATGTCAAGGGCAGCCGATCCGGCACGGCGTATGTCGCATGCGGTTGTGAAGAATTCGCTGAAAATTTTCAAGAATTCATCAAGTTGATTGTGATGTTTAAATGGAAAGCCAGTACCGAGCAATGCGCCCTGGGTTGATCTGATTGGTGTCACGCGAATTCTTTTATTGTTTAAAGTGGCACCATCGCCCCGGCTGGCACTAAACAATTCCTGTTTGATCGGATCGTAAATCACACCATGCTCAAGGCGCCCCTTGTACTGACAGGCAATCGAAACCGCGAAGTGGGGAAAGCTGTGCAGGTAATTGGTGGTGCCATCGAGCGGATCGATAATCCATCGAAACTCTTCGCTACCCTCGATTTCGCCCGACTCTTCAGCCAGAATACCGTGGTTCGGATACGAGCTCAGCAATGTCTCAATTACCTTTTCCTCGGCCTGTCGATCCATTTCGCTGACATAATCATTGTGGCCTTTTTGTTCTATTTTCAGATCCGGCAGCCTATTCATTTTGCGGACAATATGATCCCCTGCACTTCGCGCGGCTCGAATTGCAATATTCAACATGGGCTGCATTGTGTTACTGTCCAGTGGGGGTGTTATAGTGGCGCGCAGTCTAGCAAAGCGCCTAATAATAAACCAGAAGTAGTAGTGTTGGACTTGCAGGGCAGATGGTTTTCTACCTCTTGTCTGCTAATCGAGACGAATTCCTGAAAGAAGAATTAATCGATTCATAATGAGCCTGGAAAAAATTGATATTGTTATGGTCGGGACGACCCATCCCGGAAATATCGGTGCTGCCGCGCGGGCTATGCATAATATGTGTATCCCTAACCTGATCCTGGTAAACCCGCAATGCCCGATCGGCGAGATTGCCTACGCCCGGGCATCCGGGGCGAATGTAATTCTGGATAAACGGCGTCAAGTCGGGAGCCTTCAGGAAGCCGTGCAAGATTGTATACTGGTGGTTGCCACCAGCGCGCGCGAACGATCGCTACCCTGGCCGCAATTGACTCCGGGGTCGATGGCACAAAAAATTGCCGATTTGAACGGCCAGTCCAGAGCCGCGCTGGTATTTGGCAGGGAGCACTCGGGATTAACCAACGAAGAACTGCAGGTCTGTCACTACACGGTCAATATCCCAACCAACCCTGATTTCAGCTCGCTCAATGTTGCCTCGGCGATACAGGTGCTGTGTTATGAAATTTTCAAAACAGTCGAAATTCAGCCTGAAGCCCGAAAGGCTGATATTCAGGAAACCGCCGCTACCAGCCAGCAACTGGAAGGATTTTTTCGACATCTCGAACAGGTCATGATAACCACCCAGTTTCTTGATCTGGAAAATCCGGGTTTACTGATGCAAAGACTGCGTCGGCTTTATCATCGACTCGAAATGAGCAATAACGAAGTCGATATACTGCGCGGTATTCTCAGTTCGGTTGAAAAGTATAAAAAGCAGGACCCCTCATCTCCGGGTGATTCTGAAGATTCCCGCTTGCCAGTTACAAAACCTTACAAAAAGTTACCCGGCTGAAAAGCTTGCGTCCACAACTAGTTGTAATCTTGTCGTCGTTATTAACTGAACTTGTGGATTAGAAAATGAAAAAATCAACTAAAATTATCGCAGTAACTGTATTGGCTTTGGGTGTTACCTCGGGCGTAATGGCTTATGGTGCCCACAGTGCCTGGAAGATGAGTCCCGAGAAAAAAGCAGAGTATGTAACCGATAAAATGACTGAAAATCTGGAGCTTGATGCGATACAGCAAGAGTATTTGAGGGCGTTGTCGGGGGATCTACTGGAAATTATGCAAGAGGTCCGATCGAATAAAAGCGAACACAGGGAGATGGTACAACAGCTATTGTCCGAACCGACGATGGATCAGGTAAAGGTATTGGAAATGGTTCAGCAAAAAACTCAAATGATCAATGACAAGGCACCGCAGCTTATCGCTTCATTTGCCGGATTTCTGGATTCGCTCGATAGCGAGCAAAAAAAGGAATTGCGCGAACACATGGGTGAGCACATGAGTCGGCACCACGAACACCATTAAATCGGACTACCACCTTCCCGACTAAAGCAACTTCGACACTCTGAGGTTGCTTTTTATTATACAGATCCGTGCTAACGTTAGTCATCGACCGGGTAGATCATATGAAAAAGCTATTGTTAATAGACGATGACGAAAAACTTGCAGAACCGCTTCAGGTATATCTTGCTAAATTTGATCTTTCTCTTTCCAGTGAAACACATCCGTTAACTGCAATAGATAGATTGCAGCGGGAACAGTTTGAACTGGTTGTGCTCGATATTATGCTGCCCGGGATCGATGGATTTGAAACTTGTCGCCGCATTCGACAGTTTAGTGATATTCCCATCATCATGTTGACAGCCAGGGGTGACGTCATGGACCGGGTTGTCGGGCTTGAACTCGGAGCCGACGATTATTTACCTAAACCATTCGAACCACGCGAACTGGTGGCTCGAATACAGAATATCCTAAAGCGATCCAAACAAACCAGTAATCGGGAACAGATCAAGATTGGTGGGCTGCGGATCGATCTTGGTAAAAAACTGGTACAGATAGACGAGCAGATGGTTGATATTACGTCGACCGAGTGGGGTTTACTGGAATTGTTGGTTAGAAATCAAAACAAGGTGTTCAGTCGGGATGAGATTATGCAGGTATTAAACGGTATCGATGCAGATATCTACAGTCGAGCTATCGATGTCCTGGTCAGTCGGTTACGGCATAAACTGCAACGCCCTGACTTGATCAGAACAGTACGCGGTAGCGGATACCAGTTTGTTCTTCGATAATGCTGAATAATCTACGACAATATCTTCGAATCAAGCGTCAGAGCCTGGTTTTCCGGTTATTGTTTTATTTTATCTTATCGATGTTAATTGTTGCCTTGATTCTCAGCGTCAATTTTACGAGTCGTGTTAAACCCCACTTTAAGAACGATTTACTGCCTAATCTGGCGCGTTATATAGAGTATGTTGTAGACGACATCGGATCACCGCCGGATTTGGACAGGGCCAGATCTCTCGCCTTCGAATTACCCTTCGAGATACGTATTGAAGGACCTGATACCAATTGGTCATCCCAGTCCAGCGTCCAGCCGATCAATCGTTTTGAACTTGAGCAGGCACCGCGTCCCTACCAGAAATTTTATATCGGTCATGAACACGGTGAGTTTGTTTTGCTGGTTGAAAAACAGGCTTATCGTTATCTATTCGTGGTGGATAGCAGCTTCAGGGCTGGGTCAGGAAAACGCCACTGGATCCTGTTTATTTCACTGGGTGCAACACTGTTCATTCTGTATCTCTTTATTCGTCGAATGTTTCGACCAATTGCGACAATTGCCCAGAAGGTTAGCAACATTGGTTCCGGTGAACTGGATATCCCGATCGAAGTTCGTGGGGAGGATGAGCTGGCACAACTAGCACAGGGCATCAACCATATGAGTTCTGAAATAAAATCTATGCTGGAAGGCAAGGCCGGTTTACTACTCGCTATTAGCCACGAATTGCGATCTCCAATGACACGTATGCGGGTTAACCTGGAATTGCTTGATAAAAGCGAAACCAGGGATAAGTTGATTGAGGACATCGGCGAAATGGAGCATCTGGTCGCCAATATTCTCGAATCAGAAAGGTTGAATACGAGCCATGCGCCGCTTAACAAGTCAGAACTGAACCTGGCGGAGACTATAAAAGCAGTTATCAATGAAAATTTTTCCGGAGAAAATATTACTCAGGACCTGTCTCCTGTCATCGCATCACTCGACGACATCAGGATACGATTGTTAATCAAGAACCTGCTCGATAATGCCTGTCGTTATTCGACGGGGAGTGATGTTCCAGTCAGTGTAAAACTCGAGCAGCAGGCAGAATTTTTATTTTTACAAATATCTGATCATGGGCCGGGTTTTAGTGAAGCCGAAATAGGGCACCTCACCGAACCATTTTACCGCACAGATGCTGCGCGCCAGCGTCGTACTGGTGGTTATGGGCTCGGCCTTTATTTATGCAAATTGATTGTAGAAGCGCACTCGGGGCAGATAAATTTCCAAAGCAATTCAGGTGAGGGAACCATGGTGACGGTCAGGTTACCTGTGGATTGATCCATCAGTCAGCATTAATACAGTGTAATAGTTGACCATTTTAGTCAGGATTGTATACTCTGGCTAATTATCACCACTTTTCATCGCTAATGCGTTTATCCACCAAAAGTAGATATGCAGTAACTTCGCTGATCGATATGGTCATGCATTCTGACATGGGGCCTGTCTCGCTTGCCGATATATCGATTCGTCAGGGAATCTCATTGTCCTATCTGGAGCAGTTGTTTGCGAAAATGAGACGCAATAAACTGGTGGTCAGTACCCGTGGTCCGGGGGGAGGGTATAGCCTGGAAAATTCTCCCGAAACCGTTTGTATCGCTGATATCATTAAAGCAGTAGACGAAGAGATGAATGTCATTAATAAGGATGTTATGGATGGTTCAACCAGTTTCGAACCCTGTTTGACAGAAAAGCTGTGGGATGAATTGAGTGAACAGATTCGTGATTACCTGACCACAATTTCGCTTGCTGACATGATTCAGGACGAAGAGGTTATGGAACTTTCCCGAAGCCATGATTTGCGTCAGACCCCGGGAAGCTAGCAATAGCTAAGAGACTACTCATGCAAATTTATTTTGATCATAACGCCACTTCACCCATACACCCAGAGGTGCTAGAGGCGATATTGCCCTTCCTCAACAATGCGGCTGGCAATGCCTCGAGTCTGCACCGTACGGGCAGGGCGGCTCGATCGGCGATCGAGACAGCCAGGGGTCGGGTAGCCGAACTGGTTAACTGTTCGCCAGAGTCAGTAATTTTTACTTCGGGTGGCTCAGAGGCAAATAACCTGTTACTTAAGGGTTTCATAGATACAGCAGATCATCAGCGGCCCGTTATTAGCAGTGAAATCGAGCATCCCAGCGTACTACAACCCCTGTTACAGCTGGAGCAGTCTGGGCATCAGGTGATTCGCCTCAAATCGGATCCCTCGGGCAGGGTTGATTTAAATGCTGCACAGTTAATCTTAAAGAAAAATGATCCGCAGATACTCTCTGTCCTGCTGGCCAATAATGAAACCGGGGTACTGCAACCGGTCCAACAACTAGCTCAGCTAGTTGATCCTGATCGCTGCCTGGTACATACCGATGCAACCCAGGTTGCGGGTAAATTACCTCTCGATATGAAGCAATTGGGGGTGGATGCCCTGACACTGTCAGGGCATAAAATGCAGGGCCCTCAGGGAATCGGGGCCTTGATTGCCAATCGTAAACCGAGGCAGGTATTAATCAGCGGTGGTGAACAGGAAAAAAACCGACGTGCTGGCACCGAAAATGTAGCGATGATCGTAGGTTTGGGTAAGGCAGCCCAGGTTTCAATGCTTGAAATACAGCAAAGGAGTCACTATTTATTACAACTGAGGGAACTATTTGAATCCAGGCTGGAAACGATTCCGGGAGTGGTAATATTCGGACGGAATTCAGAGCGTCTGCCAAATACCACTTATTTTTCCCTGCCTTACTATCACGGCGAAACCCTGTTAATGGAACTCGATCGTTCGGGGTTTGCGTTAGCCAGTGGTTCGGCGTGCCATAGCCAGGTCAACAAAGCGAGTCACGTATTGACGGCGATGGGGGTCGATGAAGGATTGGCGCTGAACGCTGTCCGTGCCAGCTTTGGGATGAGTAACACCCTGCAGGAAGTCGATGCGCTGGTAACGAAGTTGCGGGATTTGATTGACAAACTGCCGGCAGTCATTCGCCAGGCAGCGGTGTAAAGAGGTTTAGTTATGGCAATTCAATTGACAGACGTGGCGGCAAACAGGGTACTAGGGTTTCTTGAGGGCCGCGGTAAAGGTATTGGTCTGAGACTCGGGGTTAAGACTACTGGTTGTTCGGGTATGGCCTACGTCATCGAATTTGTTGATGATATCCACGATGACGATTCGGTTTTTGAATCAAATGGTGTGAAGATAGTGGTTGATGCCAAGAGCCTGATATTTATCGATGGTACCGAAGTCGACTTTGCCAAGGAAGGACTCAATGAAGGTTTTCAGTTTAGAAACCCGAATGCAAAAGATGAGTGTGGGTGTGGAGAGAGCTTCACTGTTTGATCGTCATCGCAAAGAGCACCCATTAAAAGATGATCTGACAAGAGTAGCTAAGTGTTTCCATAGAATTCGAACATGCAAACACTTGATTTAAAGCAAAGCTATTTTGAACTGTTCGGACTGAATCTCGCATTCGACATTGATCTCACGCAATTAATCTCAGCACAGCAACGCCTGCAGGCCGTTTATCACCCGGATCGATTTGTTGGTGCCAGCGAACGGGAAAAACGACTCTCCGTGCAACAGGCATCCTGGATTAACGAAGCTTTCGAGACATTATCAAAACCGGTCAAGCGTGCCCGCTATATGCTCGAGTTGAACGGGCTGGAGCTAAACGACGAATCCGAGACCACATCGGATACGGCCTTTTTAATGGAACAAATTGCGATACGCGAAGAGATTGAGGAATGTCGCTCCAATGCTGACCCACTGAGTTGCTGCGATCATATTATCGAAAAACTTCGATCTAAATCAGATCAGTTCGAAACTGAGTTCGTTAACAATTTTAGCCGGGGACAACTAGACGATGCCAGACTCAGTAGCCGAAAGATGCAGTTTATACAACGCATCATGGACCAGTTGATGGATTTGCAGATTGAGTTAGAAGAGTAGTGCTCTTCCAATGTGACAATGGCGGATTCAGAGCAACCCAGATGATCCAAGACAAGGCGCAGTCCGAAGTGAATGGCATGTCCTTTACAAGGACAGCAACGCCGAATTGGGTCATCTGGGTTGCTCCCTGCGGGCGAGACGTGAAGCAGTCGCTCGCTGCGTTATACCTCTTGACAAGGACAGGGCCATTGCCTGCGATGTATGCCTTGCGATCAACCGCTTCACGTCTCGCTGAACTCGTCATTGTCACATTAGAAGAGCACTAACATGGCATTGTTACAGATATCTGAACCCGGGCAATCAACCGCTCCCCACCAACATCGCTATTCCGCGGGTATAGATCTTGGTACGACCAATTCACTGGTAGCCACTGTGCGCAGCGGGCAGGCAGAGGCCCTGGTCGACATCAATGGTGAATCTTTACTCCCCTCTATCGTACATTATGGTACCGATCAGACACTGGTTGGTCAGGCAGCCCAAGAATTGCAATCAATCGACCCTCTAAACAGTATTTCATCTGTAAAACGGATGATGGGTCGCGGCATCGAGGATGTTAAGCAGCTGGGGGATGTAATGCCTTACACCTTTATTAGTGACGAGACATCGAGTGTTCCGAGAATTCAGACCGCCGCGGGTGATGTCAGCGCGATTGAAGTGTCGGCCGAGATTTTAAAAACCCTGGCCTTGCAAGCTGAGCGGTCGCTTGGCGATCAATTGTCCGGTGTGGTAATCACGGTGCCAGCTTATTTCGACGATGCCCAGCGTCAGGCCACCCGCGATGCTGCAAAACTCGCGAATTTGAATGTATTTCGTTTACTCAACGAACCGACAGCCGCCGCGGTTGCGTATGGCCTGGATCAAAAACACGACGGGATTATTGCGGTCTACGATCTGGGTGGCGGTACCTTTGATATTTCTATTTTGCGCATGAACAAGGGTGTATTCGAGGTTTTGGCCACTGGCGGTGATTCCTCGCTGGGTGGCGACGATATGGATCATGCAATTGGAGAGTGGATCCTGGCGCAGGCAAATTTCGAAACAATCGATGCGCAGTTGTCACGCCAGGTTTTAACTGCGGCACGAGCTGCCAAGGAAGAGTTGACTACACAGGATATATCACAAATCACTATTCAAAGTGGCACACAACATTGGCAGGGTAGAATCGGTAGAGTCCAGTTCGATGCCTTAATTAAGCCATTGGTTAAAAAAACACTGATGTCCTGTCGAAGGGTATTGCGCGATGCCAACATCTTGAAAAATGATATCAGTGAAGTTGTCATGGTTGGCGGATCGACCCGGGTAGCACTGGTAAATCAGATGGTAGCGGAGTTTTTTGAGCGTGATCTTATGTCTGAACTCGACCCTGACCGGGTGGTTGCGATCGGAGCTGCAATTCAGGCCGATGTGCTGGCCGGCAACAAACCTGACAGTGAGATGTTATTGCTGGATGTACTACCACTGTCTCTGGGTATCGAAACCATGGGTGGACTGAGCGATAAAATAATCTCCCGCAATACGCCCATCCCGGTAACCCGGGCCCAGGAATTCACTACCTACAAAGATGGGCAGACATCAATGTCAATCCACGTCGTGCAGGGCGAAAGGGAACTGATATCTGACTGCCGATCGCTAGCCAGATTCGAGCTACATGGATTCCCACCGATGACAGCTGGTGCCGCACGTATCAGGGTAAGCTATCAGGTGGACGCTGATGGACTCATGTCGGTCAGGGCAGAGGAGAGTAAAAGTGGCGTCGCTGCTGACATTGTGGTTAAGCCTTCATATGGCTTAACCGATAGTGAAATCGAGACAATGTTAAGAGATTCAATGGATTACGCAAGCGATGATATGTCAGCACGGATGCTCAGAGAACAACAGGTAGAGGCAACAAGGGTCATAGAGGCGATTGACTCCGCTCTTGCCAGCGATGGCGATAGTTTGCTCAGCAAAGCTGAAATCAGGAAGATCAAACAGGCCAGAGACAAGCTGCAAAAGGAAATTCGATCTGCCTGCGCCGATAAATTGAAAAAATCAATCAGGGCATTGGAAAAAATAAGTGAGACCTACGTTGCCAGGCGCATGAATAGCAGTGTTAAACAGGCGCTTGCTGGTAAGAAAATAAATCAGGTAAAGATATAAAATGCCAGAAATAATTATTCTACCGCACGAAGAAATTTGTCCCGAAGGAGCCGTGATCAAAGCTGATCCGGGCACCAGCCTGTGTAATGCCATGTTGGATAACGGTATAGAAATTGAACATGCCTGTGAAAAATCGTGCGCCTGTACTACCTGTCATGTTCATGTACGCGAGGGTTTTGATTCGCTGGAAGAATCAAGCGAGCTTGAGGACGATTATCTCGACAAGGCCTGGGGACTGGACATGGAATCCAGATTAAGTTGCCAGGCATTGGTCGGTGAGGAATCGCTGGTCATCGAAATTCCGAAATACACGATCAACATGGTGTCTGAAAATCATTAACTATTTAAATGTTACGATAATGAGGAGGACCCGAGTATGAGTTTAAAATGGACCGATACACTGGAAATAGCAATCGAGTTATTCGAAACGCATACCGAGGTTGATCCACAGTATATTCGCTTTACCGATTTACACGCCTGGATTTGTGCGCTGGAAAATTTTGACGACGATCCGGAAAGATCGAATGAAAAAATTCTCGAAGCCGTGCAAATGGCCTGGATCGAGGAGATGGATTAAACGGATTTGCAGCTCGTAGTTGACCCGGCTAGAACTGGCTCTGTTTTCTATCGGGTAGAGGTTGAAAATTAAGCTTAAATTAGTCGGAAAAATCGAATTTCAATAATTGCAAATTGAACGAAATCAACAACTTCGACCGCTTAGTTAAGGCAAATTGACCAGTTTTAAGGTAAATAATAAAAATAATTTATCTGCCTTGTTGTCGAATAATAATTTGATTTTTACTATAGTATTTAATCATTTATATCCAATAGTTAAAGTAAATTATAATTATTATAGTGTGACGGCGTTCACACTGGGCTTGCATTCAAATTTCTATCCGTTAAATTAGGTCCCAGACTTAAAGTAAAGCATCAACATCATGGGCTGAAAAAGAACCAAATAATCGATTTAAACTGCTCAAAAATGCGGCAGTAGTATTGCGATAAAAGTTGAGACGGAAAAGCTGAATTAAAAAACAAAAAGATAGTCGGAGAGAGAAGTATGAGTAACGTAGCAGCCATAAGAGATTTCCCCAGAGAAAGTCTCAAAATCCACCCACAGTCTCAAATAATAACCCATTACGATAGTAAAAACAGAGTCGCCTGGCTCGCAATGAAAGGTTCCCCCCGACCTACTTTTACACCAAAATTACTCAAAGATATCGGTGATTACTTCGATAATATCAAGCAGGAAATGCACGAAACTAACGGTGAAAAATATAACTATCTGGTATCGGGTTCAGACGTTGAGGGAGTATTTAATCTGGGCGGCGATCTCGCACTTTTCAGTCGACTAATTCGGAACAATGACAGGGAGGCTTTGTTCGACTATGCGTTGAAGAGTACCGATCTGGTCTATCGCAATATGACCCATCTCGATGTTGATCTTACCACCATAACATTGGTTCAAGGCGATGCGCTGGGAGGTGGGTTCGAATCTGCTATATCCGCTAATGTCGTTGTTGCTGAACGCGGCGTAAAAATGGGTCTGCCAGAAGTCCTCTTTAATCTTTTCCCTGGTATGGGAGCTTACTCAATATTGTCACGGAAAATAGGTTGCGGAGCCACTGAAAAAATGATTTTGAGTGGAAGTTTATATTCTGCGGAACAACTTTATGACATGGGCGTAGTCGATATCCTCGCCGAAAAAGGCGATGGTGAAATAGAAGTTTACAAGTATATTAAAGCCGCCAATAGAGCCCAGAATACCTACAGGGCTATACGCAAGGTAAAGGATATTTGTAGCCAGGTGAGTTACAAGGAATTGATAGAGGTCGCCACGGTCTGGGTCGATGCTACATTACAATTGAATGATAAAGATTTACGCATGATGGAAAGACTCGTGCGTAGGCAAAATTCCAGACTGGAAGTTTAAAATTATCGATGTTGAGCGGTAGTATTTCCGAGTTGGGATATCTGCTTATCCGTAACTGCACTACTTAAAGCGGAGACGGTATTATCAAATATTTTTTCCAGACGTGTGTATAGGCGTACCATTTTTTCGCTACCTATTTCGTAAGGCTTGAGCGATTCGGCCTCCAGACAAATATCTACTAAGCTACCTGCACCCAGCTCGGTAGCCGAACCCTTGAGTGCGTGCAGGTTTTCACGATATTCGGGGTAATCATCCTGGATCGCTGATTTAATGTTTACTACATGCTGCATACCCTGCTTACAAAAATTCTCAAGCAGCGATTGAATAAAATCGGGATCACCACCAAGAATATCCAGTTCGTGAAGTACCGTATAGTCGTACCAACTGGACTCCGTGATCTTGCTGACAATATGAGGTCTGGAGATATTTTCCAGTTTTTGGGATGGATTAATCGTGTCAAGATTCCTTGAAAGTGATGCGATACACTCGAGTAAACTGTGAGCATTGGTTGGTTTTGTCAGAAATCTGTTCGCACCGGCGTTTATAGAGGCTTCCTTTGCCTCGGGAGTGGCATCCGCGGTTAGCATGATTACCGGAATTTTTGCGCCGGTATCCATGAAGCGTAGGGACTTAACTACTTCCACACCCGAAATTTCAGGCATGTTCATATCCAGAATTACCATATCGATGCTTTCCATTTCTGCGCTAAGCAAGTCCAAAGCCTGGCTACCCGTGTTGGCCATACGTACGATGTGACCCGCGTTGCCTAAAATGCCTTCGATAACCTGTTGGTTGACTTTATTATCCTCGGCAACAAGTATATTGAGCGTTTTTGCACCAGCCTGCTTTGCATAGTGCTCAGCCATGGTGACGACTTTGCTATCGTTTATCTTGGCACTCTGGGCGGCATGTAAAGAATTAAAAAGTAACCGCTTTTCTTCAGGGTTGGCAATTGTAGATATATAATAATGACTGGAGAGATTTGCATCCATCATAGTCTGAGACGAGTTGATCAGTACCAGGGAGGTGGTTTCCAGTAAACCCTCGGACTTGACCATTTGTGCAAATTGCGCTGCATCGATATCGACTAAACTTTTCTGGTCGACGATGACGGTTTCATATAGCTGATCCTGATCATTGGCGTGCAATAACTGTGACAGGGCTCGACTCGAGCTCCTGACCCAGTCAAAATTTACGTCCCAACTTTTAAGCGAAGGCCTGATAACGGATGCGGTATCTTCGCTTGCAAGCAGTAGGATGCGATTTTCAGTAATACTGGACGCTGTAATTGTGCTGACAATAAATGGTAATTCAAACCAAAATTTGGATCCCTGGTTTTCAGCGCTTTCGACACCAATTTTACCGCCCATCAGTTCGACCAGTTCTTTTGATATCGTCGTGCCCAGGCCTGTTCCACCGTATGATCGACTGGTACCGGCGTCTGCCTGGGTGAAATTGTCGAATATAGTTTCTATTGCTTTTTCAGAAATCCCTATTCCGGTATCAGAAATTTCGAACCTGATCCTGGGCTTCGATTCCGTTCCACCCACTAGATTTACTGATAAAATTACGGATCCTTTTTCAGTGAACTTGATGCCGTTATTGACCAGGTTAATTAATATCTGGCGAATATGTTGTTGGTCGCCTTTTAATGCGAAAGGCGTCTCGGAATCAATATTACAGAATACGGTTAACCCCTTGGTGTCGCCCATCGGAGCCAACATGTATATTACAGTATTCACCAGGGCGTGTAGATCGAAGTCTTCGGATTCAATGGATATCTTCCCGGCTTCGATTTTGGAAATATCGAGAATATTTTCAATCAGTTCAAGCAACGTGTTAGCTGAACTGTCCATTGTGCCGACCAGTTCCTGCTGCTCGAGGTTCAGTTTAGTTTCTCGGAGGAGTTCACCCATGCCGATAACACCATTTAGAGGTGTTCGTAATTCGTGAGACATGTTTGCCAGAAAACGTGACTTGGCTTCGTTGGCCTGCTTCGCCATATCTATGGCAGCGTGTAATTTCTTAAGCAGGAAAGAAGCATAGAGTGGTAGCAGGCAAAGCATTAAAAAAAGGCTGGTTCCATAACTCCTGTTTTGTTGCCAATAATCGCCCCAATAAATTACGATGATAAATCCGGCAAGGCTAATAAATTGCGAGATATATAGATAATTCACGCCATAGCGGAATCCATTACCGAGTATCACCCATAGATAGATAAAAAATAGTGGCACGCTTCCATCGCCCGAGTGGAACATTAGAAAAGACAGAGAAACTAAATCTACTACCGCACCACATATTCTTCTAACAGGGGAGGCGACTGGATTTAGGATAATCGAAACAAATAATGCCAGCGAGCATGAGGAATACAAAATCGTCATAAAAGTCGCCAGCGAGATATTCATATCCCCGAACGAGAAAATTATTTTAGCAAACGACTCGTCCGTTCCCCACGGCAAACTGATATAGACGATAATCAATAAACCTATACCTAACCGAAGTTTTGCCTGTTCGGGTTCAGAATCGCCGGTTTTAGATAGCCGTTGATTCAGCCTGGAATACCAGTTAGCTTTCTTTTTTGCTAAATTCATTTTCGATCAGGTATATACGATAGTTACTTATTGTCGCTAAAATTTGCGTATATGCTTTTGATAGTTTCGATGCGCTCGAAAAAGGCCTCGACGCAGATTGGGTCGAACTGTGTGCCTGCGTGTTTCTCGAGGTAATCCTGGGCATCTGATTCAGACCAGGGCTCTTTATAAGGCCGATGGGAAACCAGTGCATCATAAACGTCAGCAACCGTTACAATACGCGCTACCAGCGGTATGTCTTTGCCTGCTATGCCATGTGGATATCCTGCCCCGTCAAATTTTTCGTGGTGATTGAGTGCGATGATCGAACCGGTCTGGATGTAGCGAGACTGGCTACTCGACAATATGGCATGCCCTATCGTCGTATGCTGTTGCATGGTGAGCCACTCCTGTTGCTCAAATTTACCCGGTTTCAGCAGTACATTATCATGAATGCCAATTTTTCCGATATCGTGCATGGGCGCTGCGTATTCTATTTCGTCACATTCTTTATCACTCAATCCGAGCGCCTCGGCTATCTGGCGCGAATACTTTGCCATTCGAACTACATGGTTGCCAGTTTCCTCATCCCGATATTCACCCGCCTTCGCTAGCCGTAACAGGGTTTCTTTTTCTCGGGAAACGACCTGTTGTGTCGCGATTTCGACCTGGCGCGCCAACCAGTCGGCACGGTCCTGAATGATCGATTGTTGCTCATGCAGTTTTAACAGGTTACGACAGCTTGTCCGGCATTCGATTTGATCGATCGGGCGTGTCAGGAAGGCTGTAGCGCCAGCCTCGAGTGCATCGTAGCGAACAGACTTCTCGCTGACGACTGTAATTACAACAATAGGGATGTCCTGCATACCCGGTCTTTCCCTAATTTTCTTAATTAACTCAATACCGTTCATCTCGGGCATCCGGTAATCGGTAATAATTAAATCTGGGTGGTTGTCATCTAGCCAATTGAGCGCATCCTGCGGATTGTCAAAAGCCACAACGCCAATATCATCTTCGACCTGCTGAATGATCTTGGATAAAATAATTCGTCCGGTGGACTCGTCATCAACAATCAGGACTTTTCGTTGACGACGTAATACGCTTAGACGGTGGGCGTTTTCGTATGGCTCGATGTCAGAGCTG
>PVMS01069358.1_pt1 | contig 18156 bp, 17 predicted proteins | sample 1853461 | NCBI WGS metagenome assembly PVMS01 (sample SAMN08582032, study PRJNA380276) | Marine sediment metagenome, whole genome shotgun sequencing project. | isolation source: ocean sediment barecode stripped | collected 2017 | reverse complement strand
GCGAATGCTGAAAAAGTTCTTAAGGCTGCGCAACTTTTGGGTGCACCCGAAATTGGAGTTCTTGCTGCAATAGGTATGGACTATGTGACTGCGTTCAAAATACCTGTTGTGTCAGTTATATCCACAGGAGCAGAGATAACCGAACCAGGAAAAGATTTAGCTCCTGGTAAAATTTATGATATTAATGCTTACAGTTTGAGTACAGCAGTTAAAGAAAGTGGTGGTAAATCTATTTGTTTAGGAGTTATACCTGATAATGAAGCAGCATTAGAGGCTGCTTTAAGAGCTGCTTTAGTTTCCTCTGATATTATAATAACTTCTGGTGGTGTTTCTGTGGGTCCAAGGGATTATACGCCTAAAATTGTAAACTCTTAGGTAAACCAGGTGTAATTATTTCAGGAATAGCTGTTAAACCGGGAAAGCCTACTACTGTAGCTTTTATTGGAAAAAAACCAATTTTTTCTCTCCCTGGACATCCTACATCTGCTCTATTGATATTTTATCTGCTAGTGAAGCCGGTCATCCAGAGTTTGGCAGGAAATAAAATAATATCTGAAAAAACTGTCGACGCTAATCTGACTACAAGGTTATTTTCAGCAAAAGGGAGAAAAACTTTTGTCACAGTTAGTCTTTCAAGAGATAAAAACCAAAAAATAATAGCTGTACCAATACAGACTGGTGCATCAGGAGCAATAACTACTCTATCAAAAGCTGACGGATTTATTGAAATTCCAGCGAATCAACAATTTCTTGACTCAAATGAGCAAGTAACGGTAACATTATTGACGAGCAAAAAGGTTTAGAGGAACCCTTAGTAAACACTAAAAGAAGGAATCCAATATGAGCAATTTAGAACTATTAGTCTCCCAATCAAATGTTTTTAATGGCATACAACAATCTTTTGATAAAGCAAAATATGCCCTTTTAGGCGTTCCTTTTGATGTAACAAGCACTTATCGCACAGGAGCTCGATTTGGGCCAACAGCAATTCGTCAGGCCTCTTTAAATATGGAAACCTATAGTCTTCGATCAAATTTTGACACAGAATTGCTTCCCATAGTTGATTTAGGCGATATGCACGTTTCTAGTGATCCTGAAAAAAACAATCAATATGTTAGATTTGGTGGTTAAAGATCTCTTAATGGAGAAAAAAAAGCCTGTTGTGCTTGGTGGTGAACATACAATCACATTGGGAATTCTAAAAGGTCTTATATCCAAACCTAAAAACACAGCAATGGTAGTATTTGATGCTCATCTTGATTTAAGAAAAGAATTTTTGGGTCTTTCTCTTTCTCATACAACTTTTATGCGTTTGATAAATGAAACTATACAACCTGCAAAAATAATCGAAGTTGGTACCCGCGCTGTTTGTAAAGAAGAGTTAGATTATTCAAAGAAAAATGGAATTGATTACATTACATCACATAAAATAACAAAAAAAGGAACTTCTGAGATAATTAAAGAAATAAAAAATACTATATTTTCTTATGAAAATGTCTATCTTTCTATAGATATGGACATTCTAGATCCAGCATACGCACCTGGAGTTCAAAATCCTGAACCCGAAGGAATCAAAACAAATGAACTCATTGATATTTTATGTTCATTAAGTGATCATAAAATTATTGGTTTTGATGTTGTAGAAGTTGCACCTATTTATGATACTGGAATAACAGCTATTTCTGCTGCAAAAATCATTCTAGAATTACTCAGTTCGATTGAAAAAAATGCAAATTGAATAAATAATTTTTAAGGTAAATTATTTTTTCCTAAGTTTCGCAACAAAAAACCCATTACTATTATGTAAATTTGGAAAGAACCTTTGACACTCTTTTAAACCTCTAAAACCGGGAAGTCCAATATTGGGTTTTATTTCGACTAAAGAAAAGCCCGCATATTCTTTTAAGAATTTTTCAATAATCATTTCATTTTCTTCAATTGTAATGCTGCAGGTGGAGTAAATTAGAAATCCTCCATGTTTGATCATATCCGCACAATTGCAAATCATTTGCCATTGAATGTCTGCCATTTTATCAATAGATTGTAAGGAAATCCTCCATTTAGCTGATGGTTGTTTAGCAAAAACCCCAGTGCTTGTGCAAGGAGGATCCAAAACTATAATATCTGCCTTTGCTACAAAGGGCAAAGAAGTACATGCATCAGCCATTATTTGATTAGCTATTTTAACACCCATTTGCATAATTTCTTTTTTCCACACTTTGCTTCTTCGCAATGAATAGTCAATTGAATAAATACTGCCTTGATTTCCCATAAGTTGAGCCAAGTAAGTTGTCTTAGTACCCGGGGCAGAACAAACATCAAAAACTGTATTACCTGGTTTTGGATTAGTAATTTCTGCTACAAAACAACTTGCCTTATCTTGAATATAGAACATTCCCTTTTGAAAGCTAGATATTTGAGTCAATGGTTGTTTTGTTCCAATGACTTCATAAACGTATTTTAAAAATTCTATTTTCTTTAATTCAACATTATCTTCTGCGAGGTTTTTCAAAATTTCTGTCTCAGACCCTTTCAGTGTGTTTAAACGAATATAATCTGGAGGTAAATTCATGTTTGCTTCAAGAAAACTTATAGTTTGACTTTTTCCTAGAATCTTAATGCAATATTCTACGAACCATATAGGATGGAATGTTTGAAAAGCTATTTTTTCTATTTCATTTAATTTATTTAAAATTATAGATATTTCCTGTGTTAGTATTAATCCTAAAATATTTTCAATTTCTCTAAGCATTTTCCATCCTAAAATAGATCTGCCTAGTTTAGCTATTTTTTCCGCTTCTTTTAGATCTATTTTTGACCAATTTCTGGTAATTCTTGTCTGATAGATAAAAAGTCGTAAAAATGATTGAAGGCCCAAATTTAAATCATTAAATATTTCAGGGTTAATAACCTGTTCAATAAATGCGTCAATTTGATTTTTTCTTCTAACCGTTTCACACACAAGTCTATATGCATATCGAATAGAGTTGGGATCTTCCACTTGTAGTTGCTCAATAGTTTTTGACAAAGCCATTTGTTCACTTAGTTTTTGTATTTCAATCCAACTTAAGGCTTCAATAGCAACTTTCCAAGCTTCCTTCAACATCAAATATCACAAACACTAATGCAGTAGATATCTAAATAAAATCTCCTACTTTTACTTGGATCTTTTATTGACAATTGGTTTGAAAACCTATTTTACATTTCCAACAATCAGCTACTTCTTTTATGAAAAAAAGTTGTAACTAATATTTTTAGCTCATTTCAACTGACTAAATTTTTTTAACAAATTATTCTCCGAATAATTCATAAACTGCTTTGCATCAAAATACTCTGTTAATGGAGTTGGATAAAAATGGATTATTGGGAACTTATAATTGTTGGTGCTGGCCCTGCAGGTCTAGCTGCCGGAATCTACGCTGCTAGAAGTGGATTAAAAACTCTTATTATAGAAGCAAAAATGGCTGGTGGCACAACTGCTGACGCCCCAATTATAGAGAATTATCCTGGATTTTCAAAAATATCTGGTGGTGAATTAGCTGAAAAAATGGTTCTCCAATGTAGACAATTGGGAGTGACTATTCATGAGTTGGAATCTGCAAAAGAATTAATGATTACTGAAAAAGATAAAATAGTTAAAACAAACAAAACCAGCTATACATCCAAAGCAATACTATTGGCAACAGGATCTCATTATAAAGAAATTGGAGTCAATGGGGAAAAAAAATTCAAAGGAAGAGGTGTGAGTTATTGTGGAGTTTGCGATGGACCTTTATTTAAAGGAAAACGCGTTCTAGTTGTAGGTGGTGGAAACACTTCAGCGACAACAACTCTTTATTTATCAGGCATAGTTTCTGAAGTATTTGTTGTTCACCGAAGGACAGCTTTTCGTGCAGAACAAGCTTTAGTAAAAGATATTCAATCCAAAAAAAACGTAAAAATATTTTGGAATAGTGAAATTCAAGAAATAATAGGTGATAAACTCGTAACTCAAGTTATTCTGAATAATAAAAAAACTAACGAAAAAAAGACGCTTAAAGTTGCCGCTGTTTTTGTACAAATTGGTGAAGCACCAAATAATCAAATAGTCCAAAATAGTGGCATAAATCTCAATGATAAAGGACACATAATAACTGATTCTTCTCAACAAACAAATATACAAGGAGTTTACGCGGCAGGAGATCTTACAAATCACCCTGTTAAACAAATTGGAACTGCAGTAGGTCAAGGTATTACAGCTGCCCTTGAAGCTTACAGCTACATAAAACAACCGTATTACCGAAAATAGAGGGAAAACATTATATCATTAAAAACCCTCTCTCATGATTTCATAAGCTTAGCTAGTACGCTTACAGCGTCAAATAACACTAAGAAAAGAAGGATTTCATTATGAGTGAAGAATGTCTCGCTGTAGTAAATATTAACCAAGACCTTTGTAGTAGATGCAGTATATGTTACTCAATTTGCCCATATGAGGCAATAAAACGTGATTCTAAAACAGGTGAGGTGTCAATTGACATTCAAGAATGTCAAGTTTGTGGCATATGTTCTAGTGCCTGTCCGGTATCCGCAATAGAAATGGCATACTACGATTACGATCACCTTTTAGATTATGTAGAGTGTTCAAGGAAGAAAGATCCTAGCGACACACTAGTTTTAATGTGTAGAGGTAACTCACCTTCAACTTGTGAAACTGAAGAAATTCTAGCAGATCAAGGTATAAAAGTTGAGAATTATATTCCTTTGAGACTACCCTGTTCAGGAAGAATCCCGACAGATTTTATTTTCAAAACTTTGAATTCTGGTATTAAAAATATACTTTCAATTCAGTGTGAAGACAAATTCTGTAGATACAAAGAAGGAACAAAAATCAATACCCGAAGACTTCAATTGAGTAAAAATGTCCTAGAACAGCTAGGATATGATAAAAATGTTCTCCGAGTAATAAAATACTCTCGAAAAGCAGTATATGATACGTCTAAATGTGTAGGATGTGACAAATGTGTTTTCATATGTCCATATGATGCCATTAAGGCTGAGCCTTTTGCTACACCGACTATTCTTGAAGAAGAATGTGTTGGTTGTGGTGCTTGTGCATTAGTTTGTCCTCATGAAGCCATTGAAGTAAAAGGATTCGAGTTCGAAGAAGTTATAAAACGTTATGCCAAATCAGCTTCTAAAATAAAATCTGATAACAACAAACCAGCATTACTTGCTTTTATTTGTCAATGGTCAGATTTTTCAGCATTGGACGATCCAAATAATGCGTTTGAGGACAAGAATGTTATGACCTTAGAGATTCCATGTTTTAAATCTTTAGATCCTGTTCATATTATCAATGCTCTAACATGTGGATTTGATGGAGTAATGGGAATTGTATGTTCTCCAGAGGATTGTAAACTTGAAGAAGGCAGAGATACTGCTGATCGTAATTTAGAAGTATTGAGGACCGTATTGAAAAAAATGAATCTACTTGATCGCTTTGAATATTGTGAAGTTTCACCCAGATGCGTTGGTGAACTTAAACAAAAAATTGACGAATTTAATGAGAAAATATCAACTTTACCTCGTTGTTGTAGTGTTAAAGGAGAAGAAAAATGATTTACAAAATAATGGCTATTGAAGAACTTGCTCCAAAGACAAAAATGTTTGAAGTATCTGCTCCACATATAGCTGCTAAAGTTGAACCAGGTCAATTTGTAATAGTGATTCTTAGTGAGGAGGGTGAACGTATACCTCTTACAATCTGCGATTATGATAAAGAAAAAGGAACCGTTTCTTTTGCTTTTCATGAAGTTGGTAAGACCACTAAAGAGTTAGGAAAATTACAAGTGGGCGATGTTTTAGCAAATCTTACTGGACCTTTAGGGAATCCTTCTGAAATAAAAAATTATGGAAAAGTTTTATGTGTTGGAGGTAACGTAATGATTGCTCCTCTTCTACTGCAGGTAAAGGCTATGAAGGAAGCCGGTAACAACGTAACTACTATTTTAGGCGCAAGGATACAAGACGGGTTATTGATGCAAGAAAAAGCCAAATCTCTAAGTGACAAGGTTTACGCTGCAACAGATGATGGATCTTTTGGATATAAAGGCCTAGATTTCCTAGTAGAAATCCTAAAAAATGAAAAGTTTGACCGTTGTGTAGTTATGGGACCTGTTGTAATGATGAAAGAGGTTAGTGAAATAACAAAATCATATGCAATTCCTACAATTGTAACCGCTACTCCGATAATGATTGATGGAATGGGAATGTGTGGTGTGTGCCGAGTGACAGTTTCAGGAAAAATGCTTTTTGGCTGTGTTGACGGTCCAGAATTTGATGGACACAAAGTTGATTTTGATGAACTTGTTCAACGTCAAAGGCTATTCCTTCCAGAAGAGCGAGTAAGTTCTCTATTATGGGAAAAAAACATTGGAGATTGTAAATGTGGTAGACACAAAGCCTAAACCTAAAATTAAAAAAATAGAAGTTGAGATGCCTAAGCAAGACCCAAAAGTTAGGGTTAAAAACTTTAGTGAAGTTGCTCTAGGATACAATGAAGAACAAGCGCTCGAAGAAGCTACTAGGTGTTTACAATGTGTTAAACCCCAATGTGTAGCAGGATGTCCTGTCGAAGTACCAATTCCCGAATTTATTAAGTGTATTAAAGAAAAAAAATATGCAGAAGGCATTGTTACAATAAAATCAAAAAATGCTCTTCCTGCTGTTTGTGGAAGAGTTTGTCCACAAGAGGAACAATGTCAAGTAAAATGTGTTCTTGGAAAAATTGGAGATCCAGTTAGCGTAGGACGATTAGAACGTTACCTAGCTGATTGGGAAATGGACAATGGTTTCCAGTTACCCGAAAAAACACCGCCAACAGGTAAAAAAGTGGCTATAGTGGGTGCTGGTCCTGCTGGACTTACTGCAGCTGCTGATTTAATTAAACTTGGTCATGAAGTAACTATGTTTGAAGCTCTTCACTTACCCGGTGGAGTATTAATATATGGCATTCCTGAATTTCGATTACCCAAAGCCATTGTTCGAAATGAAGTGAAATACATACAAGAAATAGGCGCAGATTTACGTGTAGGAAACTTGGTTGGTAGAATACATACAATTCCAGAACTCATGAAAACTGGTACAGATGCAGTATTCATAGGCTCGGGAGCTGGATTACCCAGATTTATGGGGATATCTGGAGAGAACTTAGGAGGCATTTACTCTGCAAACGAATTTTTAATTCGCAATAACTTAATGAAAGCATTTGATTTCCCAGAGTACGATACCCCTATGCGTATTGGTAAGCACGTTGTTGTTATAGGCGGCGGTAACGTTGCCATGGATTGCGCTCGTTCATCTATGCGTTTAGGTGCTGACGTTTGCTTACTCTATAGACGATCACGTGATGAGTTGCCTGCAAGACAAGAGGAAATAGAAAACGCTGAGGAAGAAGGTTTAGTATGCAAATTTTTAGCAGCGCCTCTAAAGTTTACTGGTGACGAAAAAGGTTGGGTGAAATCTATGGATTGTATAGCCATGGAACTAGGTCCACCTGATGATTCAGGAAGACGTAGACCAATTCCAATTAAAGGTTCTGAGTTTACTATGGAAACAGACACAGTAATTATTGCCATTGGCCAAACTCCTAATCCTATTATTCAAAGGACTACCGATGGTCTAGAGGTAAATCCACGACGGGGAACGATTCTGGTTGATGAAAACGGCAAAACAAGCATAGATGGCGTTTATGCTGGAGGTGACGTTGTAACAGGTGCTGCCACAGTTATTAGTGCTATGGGTGCAGGAAAAACAGCGGCTAAAGCGATGCACAAATACTTAATGAACAAAAAAATAAATAAATAAATTATTCCCCTTTATTTTCTTTAATTTCTTTTATTCAAATATATAAAAACCACTTTTTTTAGATTAACATAAAAACCTATATCTGTTAAATTATATTCCGTTTAAACAGGGTATACAAGTGAAGCTAGATCTAATCAGAGACCTCATAAAAATATTTGCGCTTGCAACAATGACAATAGACCATATTGGGTACACATTATTTCCAGATCTATCTATTCTTAGAATAATTGGGAGACTTGCTTTTCCTCTTTTTGCTTACCTAATAGCTTTAGGATTAAATAGCACTAAAAAACCAAAAAAATATCTCCTAACACTCTTAATTTTCGGTTTTATCTCCCAACTTCCTTATTTCCTTGTTTTTAATATTCAACCTTTTGAAAGACTGAATATCTTTTTTTCTTTATTTTTAGGTGGATTAACGATTCAATATTTCAAAAAACGAAGTCTTCTTGCTTTTGCTCCTATTTTCTTATCTCTAATTCTCAATACTGAAGGATCATTTTATGTAGTTTTGACTGTTCTTTTTATGAATCTATTATTGGACGATAAAAAAATTGGTATTATCAGTTTATTTGCGCTAAATCTTCCCTTCTTATTTGGAGATTTTCAAGGGTTGGCACTATTAGCTCTTCCAATAGTTTTATTACATCAAGAAAGTAGGTTAAAAATTGAAATTAATATCACTGCTAACTCAATATTATACTCTCTTAGAAAATACTTTTTTTATATTTACTATCCTCTACATTTGACATTACTATTCTTGATAGTATCAAACTTTTTTTGATCATTTCATCTAATTCTAAAAAAATTTAATCAACTATTTGAGTACCTTCTTTGAGTCTCCATAAGTGGATATGTGAAAAATATTATTACTTTCCATTATAGACTATATGTAATGGTGTGCATTTATGGTTGGGAAAGAAAAAAAATGGTTTAAATTCTGGCCTATCCATGTACCCCAAAGTATAGATTATCCTGAAGTGTCTCTTCAAGATCTTTTGAGAAAGACTGCGAAAAATTATCCTGAACAAATTGCTATTGTTTATTTTAATGACGAAATTACTTATGGCGAATTGAATGTTTTATCAGATCAATTTGCTGCTGGGCTACTCAAAGTTAATATTAAGAAAGGTGATCGTGTTGCACTTTTTTTAAACAATATTCCCCAGTTTATAATTGCATATTTTGGTATACTAAAAATTGGTGCAGTTGTGACTACAATAAGTCCCATGCATCGAGAACGTGAGGTTAATTACCAATTAGTGGATTCAGGAGCAAAGAGTATTGTCACATTACTCTCACTTTATCCAATTATTGAAAAAATCAAACAAAAAACTAAACTAGAAAATGTGATACTCACTAGTTCAAATTGGCAATCAATTGATACCAAATCTCGTCTACAGAGTTTAACTGGTAAAAAAAACGTGTTTTCTTTTAAAGAAATTCTTAAAATGAATTCTATTTCTCCCATTCCACGAATAGAAATCAATTCAAAAGTTGATCTTGCAGTTCTGCAATATACCGGAGGCACAACAGGTACGACTAAAGGTGCTATGCTTACTCATATGAATCTAGTTTCTAACACACTAATGTTTGCAACTTGGATAAAAGCCAAAAAAGCGTACGAACGATTTCTCACTGCACTGCCGTTATTTCACATTTATGGTATGACTACAAGTATGAATGTGCCAATAAGTTTAGCTGCGACAATGATTTTAATTCCAAAATTTGATTCTACTAAAATATTAGAAACAATTCAGAAACAAAAAATTACAATTTTTTGTGGAGTACCTACGATGTACTCTGTGTTGTTGACAAATCCAAAAATTGAAACCTTTGATTTAACTAGCATACGCGTTTGTATTTCTGGTGCATCACCTCTTCCTCCTAGTGTGCAGAAAAAATTTATGGCAATAACCAATGGGTTTCTCGCAGAAGGATATGGTCTTACAGAAGCATCACCTGTTACTCACTGTAATCCAATTGATAAAACAATGGAAAACCTGCGAATTGGATCAATAGGCTTACCCCTACCGGATACAGATGCAAAAATTCTTGACATAAACAACTACAAGAAAGAACTTAGTGTAGACGAAAAAGGTGAATTAGCAATTAGAGGACCCCAAGTAATGATAGGCTATTGGCAAAATTCAGATGAAACTGCTCTTGTACTCAAAGATAGCTGGCTTCTAACGGGTGATATTGGAAAAATGGACAAAGATGGCTATTTTTACATAACTGATCGAAAAAAAGATTTAATCAAATACAAAGACTATAGTATTTATCCACGAGAACTCGAAGATATAATATATGAACATCCAGCAGTAAAACTCTGTGCAGTTATTGGAAAACCTGTCCCAATTCTAGGCCAAATTCCAAAAGCGTTTATCGTATTAAAGGATGAAACAAAGATTTCTAACACAAAAATATTGACTTTTATTAACGAAAAAATTGCACCATATAAAGCCATAAAAGAAGTGGAATTCAGAAAAACTTTACCGATTAGTTCAGTAGGAAAAGTTCTGAGAAGAATACTCCAAAATGAAGAGAAACTAAAACAAAACAGGGTCAATACAAATTAAATTCATATAGAATATAACCATGTTCCAATTCTTTTAGCCGCTAAAAAACTTGCCCATGATACTAAACCTAATAATTTAATATCTTCAGGAAAAAATCTCTTAAAACCTAAAACAAGTTTTTCGTCTACTTGGTGCGGAGAAATAGCTGTCAGTAGCGCAAGCTGCGCTGCAATTCGTTTTGATCCAACCAATTTTTTAGTTGGTACTTCAATCCATTTTCTGCTGACTCCAGGATTTTCTCCCATCCAGGAATCAATGTATTCTTTTACACAATAGCGAACTTCTGAATCTATTGATGTATTTCCTATTTCTTCAACTGATGATGCAAAACGAGCAAAAGCTCCTGAAACATTAGAACTACCTTTTGTCCAACTAAACTCGATTGGTAAATCTGCTTTGGGTAAAAATTTCAAAGAATCCCCCAGAGATTTAGATCTTTTAACAGCACGTGAAAACATCCTACCGGCTACAATTTTTAATATTCCAGTTAACCATGAAATATTTGATGGTAATGGTGTTTCACTAAGAAAAACATTTGCGATTCGATTAATATAATGATAAAAAACAACTGTACCCATAATTTCAGGCTCAGACTCTTTAGAAAAAGGCAAATCGTAATTAGTACTAGATCCTGGTGAAAGCGTTGATAATGTCCATTTTACTATTTTTCTTATTTTCTCATCAGAAATTTGATCATATTTACCATCGCAAATTGCGTTAGCTATTCCTTTCTCTCCAGTAGCATAAAGCATTATTGAGTGTGCATCAACACAATATGGGCAGCTATTTAGAACTGAAACTGTGGCAGCAACCGCTTCTTTATAACTTCTAGGAACAACTCCAACAAGTTCCGATTCACGACTTGCCATCCAGACTCCTGCTAGCAGTTTTGGAATAGATGAGTGTATTGAAAAAGGTTCTACTATTTTACCAAAATCTCGCTTTATTTGACTGTAGACTTCTACAACTAATGGATTTGAAGCTTTTTCTCCAATTGGCTTAAGATATTTTATTCCCAAAAAAAACACCATAAATCCAAAAATACTTTGTTTACCTACCTAAAAGATCTTATCTACTCTTTTTTTAAACAAACTACTAGAAAACCTCGAGAAATAATGTCTCTACATTACCTAACTAATATCAAAATGTATAAGAGATTTGTTAACTTTTTGTTTCAGAGTTGGCTTGTATTGCGCATTAAAATCAATGTTTCTGGCATCGTTCAAGGTGTAGGTTTTCGTCCATTTATTTATCGAACAGCAAAAAAATATCGACTAAATGGATATGTTCGAAATAGAGGCGATGCTGGCGTTGAAATTTTCTTAGAAGGTGCAGAAAAAGAAATAAATTTTTTTCAGTTAGATTTAAAAACAAATTCTCCCTCTATAGCTCAAATTCATAAGATTATTACTACCTCACTTATCGGTGAAGATCAATATACTGACTTTAGTATTGAACAAAGCTCTTCACAAAATAATTTATCCGGTTCAATTATACCTCCAGATATAGCCATTTGCGATGAATGTCTAATTGAGTTAAGAGATCCTAAAAATCTTAGATACGAATATTTTTTCGTTACTTGTACCAATTGTGGACCTAGATTTACAATAATAGAAAGATTACCCTATGATCGAGTTAATACAACTATGAATAAATTTCCTCTTTTTGGAAAATGTAAAAAAGAGTATGGCGATCCAAAAAATAGGCGTTTTCATGCCCAGACAGTAGCATGTCCAACTTGTGGCCCAAAAGTTTTTTTTGACATCAGTAAATGGTAAAGAAATTTGCGTCAAAGATCCTGTGCGGGAGGCTGGTAAATTACTTTCTGAAGGTTCCATTGTTGCAATAAAAGGTTATGGCGGTTTTCATATAGCCTCTTCCTCAATTAAAACTGCCCCCTTGCTAAAACTTAGAATAGTTAAGCATAGACGATCAAAACCATTTGCTGTAATGGCTAAAAATTTAGATACAGCTAAAACTTTAGTTGATATTAATCCGATAGAAGAAAAATTACTTGCCTCTTCTGCTAGACCAATAGTATTATTGACTAAGAAGTCAATTTTTCCTCTTTCATCTTTTATTGCACCAGATCTTCATAATTTGGGTATAATGCTACCGTATACTGCATTGCACTATATGCTATTTGATAAAGTGTCTGATCCAGCATTTGTTATGACGAGTGCCAACCCGCCAAACCAACCAATTATAAAAGACAATGATGTAGCATTAAACAGACTGGATGGAATAGTTGACTATTTCTTGTTTCATAACCGAGAAATTGCTTATCGTTGCGATGATTCGGTATTAAGGGTACATGGTGATAATCCATTATTTTTAAGAAGAAGTAGAGGATATTCTCCTAAACCAATCCTTTTAAATGAAAAAGCTCACCGTTCTATCGTTGGTTTAGGTGGTGAATTGAATAATACTTCCTGTATTCTTCAAGATAACAAAGCATTCATTAGTCAACATATAGGTGACATTGAAAACATTGAAACAAGAGCTTTTCTAGAAAAAGCAACGGCACATTTGATCCGATTAACTAATAGTAAAATTGAGGCAATTGCGTGCGATTTACATCCGAAGTTCGCAACTACACACCTTGCTAAAAAATTAGCAGCTGTGAATAATTGGGAACTATTTCAGATTCAACATCATCATGCTCATGTTGCTGCATTAATGCTGGAAAATTCAATAAGCGAAATGGTTGGAATTGTTTGTGATGGGTATGGATATGGAATAGATGGTGAAGCATGGGGTGGAGAAATCTTTTTTTCTACTCGTAATTCAAATATTTTTGAACGACTTGGTCACTTAGAAAAACAACCTTTGCTAGGCGGCGATCTAGCAACTCGATTTCCAATTCGTATCGCAGCAGGAATACTTCATAAAAAAATTGACATTACAAGTTGGCTTTCGGAAAACTCCAAATATTTACCCTATACTAAAATGGAAACCGACCTAATACTCCATCAATTATCAACGAAAGAAAATATACTAGAAACAACTAGTTGCGGTAGAATCTTGGATGCTGTAGCTGCAATTCTAGGCGTAGTTTTTGAACGTAGTTATGAAGGTGAACCGGCTGTTAAACTTGAATCTATTGCAATTAATGGTAAAAATATATTAAATCAAAAACCAATTGTAAAAAATCATGTTTTATTAACGACTCAACTACTTTTGTCGATTTTTAATTGTCGCAAACAATACTCAGCGAGAGATTTGGCTTATTCTGCTCATGCATATTTAGCTGAAGGTTTAGCCGAAATAGCTATAGAAAACGCTTTAGAGAAAGGAATAAGAAATATTGGTTTCTCAGGTGGAGTGGCAAGCAACAAAATTATGTCGGATATCATCCGAAAAAAGGTCGAATCTGAAAATTTGAATTATATTGTACATAAACAAATTCCTCCGGGGGATGGAGGTTTATCTTTTGGTCAAGCAGTTGCAGGTGGCTTTTTTAGGTTTTAGACCATAACCAATTTATCACGGTTTTCTTCTCGAATAAAACTGATTCAAAATGTGTCTAGCAATTCCAGCGCTTGTTATAAGCATCGAAGGTGATAAAGCCCAAGTAGATTTCGGACAAGGTGTCCTAAAAGGAGTCAATATAACTTTGGTGGAAACTACAGTAGGTGGTTACGTGTTAGTGCATGCGGGTTATGCTATTCACACTGTAGATGAAAAAGAAGCGCTTGAAACAATTAGTTTATGGAATGAGATTTTATCGTCTGGTATTGAAAAATAAGAATTAAGTTGATTGTTGGCATGACCGAAAGATTAAGATTCAGAGAACCAGAATTAGCAAAAAAAATTGCGCAAAAGATAAAAAAAATAGCACCTGACGATGAAATTATAAAATTTTGTCACGTTTGTGGTACTCATGAGTGGACTATAACTCACTACGGTTTACGAAGCCTTTTACCATCAAATATTGAAGTTATAGCTGGACCAGGTTGTCCTGTTTGTATTGTTCCTGCAGCTGAAATTGATGAAGCTGTCCAAATAGCCCAAAAAGGAGTTGTCATAACCTGTTTTGGGGATGTTTTAAGGGTTCCTGGAAGTCAAAAATCTCTATTAGAAGCTAAAGCGGAAGGTGCCGATGTTCGAATAGTTTATGGTGTATCAGATGCAGTGAGATTAGCAAAAGCTGAACCAAATAAAGAGTTTGTCTTTTTTGCAGTTGGTTTTGAAACCACTGCTCCAACAACTGCAGTTGAAGTTCTTAAGAAACCACCTGTTAATTTTAGCTTTTTATCTTCACATCGTTTGATTCCACCAGCAATGGAGTTGCTTTTAGGAGTAGGAGATCTGCAAATCGATGGATTTCTAGCTCCTGGCCATGTTAGTGTAATCATTGGAATGAAGCCTTATGAATTATTTCCAAAAGTTTATCGTATGCCAACAGTTGTAGCCGGGTTTGAACCTATTGATGTACTCATGGGAATTTATATGCTCCTAAAACAAAATAAGGAAAAGAAACCACGATTAGAAAATGAATATTCTCGAATGGTTAACTGGGAAGGTAATCCTAAAGCTCTAAAAGTAATGGATAAAGCCTTCAAAGTTATTGGCTCAAATTGGAGGGGTATTGGTAGATTACCTGACTCAGCTCTTAAACTAAGAAAAGAGTTAGAAGTCTATGATGCAAATGAAAAATTTGACGTTCATGTTGAACAAGGTAGAGACATTTTGCTTGGATGTGAATGTCACCTAGTTATTATTGGTAAGATAAAACCTGATGAATGTCAGATGTTTATGAAAGCTTGTACTCCACAAAAACCTGTTGGAGCTTGTATGGTCAGCAGCGAAGGTACTTGTCGAGTCTGGGCAACAACTTCTACTAGATCCAAATAAACTTCTAATATGAAAACACTGCCTCTTAGTTTTTCTGGTAAAGTATAAAGGTTAAAAGTTCATATCAAATTGCAAGTGGTAAAGAATGAGTGGTGAAACCGAGAAAAAGTATAGTGGGTCATGTATTGATTGCAAATCACCATTAGATCTGTTTGAAGTTGATTTTGAAAAAGGTCAACGCATATTGCATTGCACTAATTGCAGTTTATATCATTTCTACAAGAAAGACTTTTTTGGAAATTGGAAACTTAAAAAAGCTGGTCAAGTATCTGATTTTTGGAAGAACTCAAAATAATTAATAGTTGCTAACCATTGATTTCAACAAATCCTTGGAACAGGATCCCCAACAGGTCTAGCTATAATCCTATTGCCTCCCACAATAGTTTTCATCCCAACTCCCTTAAATTCTTTCGTAACCTCGCCAATTATTTCAGCATCTTTCCCTTCAGCAGTGTTCCTCAGAAACTCTAAAACCTGGTTAGCTTTTTTTTCTACAACTCCTATCGCAATTTTTCCTTCATTTCCAATTTCAAATGGATCCAACCCTAACATCTCACATGCAGCTCTAACATCTTCTCTAATTGGTACTTTATCTTCGTGAATCAAAATACCTGTTTTTGATTTTTCACTAAATTCATTTAAACACTCAGCTAATCCACCCCTGGTAGGGTCTTTGATAGATACTATTCCCCCGATTTTGCCAAGTATTTTTTGAATCAATATATTCAAAGGCTTAACATCCGACTCTATTTTACTTCCAAATTTTAATCCCTGTTGAGCTGATAATATTGCAATTCCATGGTCGCCTATGGTTCCTGAAAGAATTATTTTATTACCTACTCTCAAGTTAGAGTCAAGAAGCCATCTTTGTGTGAAATCTTTTTGATATTGTTTTACAACTTGTAAATTATTTTCAGTTGCTTTAGTTCTTCTACCTATACCTGAAACATTCATAACACATCCTCCAAGAGTTCCTCTCTCAACTACTTTGGTGTCTCCAGTTACTATGCTTACTCTAGCTTGAACGCACATTTTTCTCATGCTAATTAAAATCTTTTCAAAATCAGAAAGAGCGAATCCTTCTTCCAAAATGACTCCACATGCTAGTGCATAGGGTTCAGCACCTAAAGCTGCAATATCGTTAACTGTTCCTGATATTGCTATGTGTCCTATGTTTCCACCGGGAAAAAATAATGGTTTAACAGCGTGTGAATCGCTTTTCAGAACAATATCTCCAATTGCTGCTGCATCATCCATCGCTTGAAGAGGAACTTCTGCTGAATCTGCATTATCAATGTTCTTGAAGTGTTTTACTATATAGTTTTTAATTAAATCATGCATTACTGTTCCTCCAGCACCATGTAACATAGTAATTTTTTCATTATTTCCCTTCATTTTATTGTCAATCCTTTTTTAATCTAATAAATACAATTGTGTTAAAAATAAATAGATCGAATAAATGCTGAAAAAAATGATCTTTAAAAATATTAGTTAATTTTTATTCTATGTAGACTTATTTTGCCAACTATAGAACAGCCTTCTTATCTCAGTCTAAAACTGAGTTAGGATATGGAAAGCCATATAAATCGCCCTTACGCTGATGAATTGCGCAGTTGGAGAGATGTGAAGTGCCAAAATGGGGATACTCCATAATAACAGAAGACTTAGACCCTGAAAAAACAGCGAAAGCTAGTGGTCGTGAGATTAGAGTGTCCCAAAAATCGTCTAGAGAGGTATGTGCAACTATTAGGGGGATGAAATTAACCTTAGCAAAGCAATACCTGCGGGAAGTTATCAAAAAGGAAAAACCCGTTCCATTTAGAAGACACACAAAGAAAACTGCCCATCGTCGTGGGCTTGAGAAAACTTTTGCAGGAAGATACCCCATAAAGGCAGCGCAAAAAATCCTTCAAGTAGTTGAAGGTGCTGAAGCTAATGCCGAGAATAAAGGTATGGATATAGAACGGCTTAAGATATTTCATGCAGCTGCTTATCCAGGTATGAAAATTAAACGTTTTACACCTCGAGCTCATGGTAGAGCTTCTCCAAAAAATGAAACTACAACACATATTGAGATTGTTCTAACTGAGAAACCTGGACAAGGAGAAGGATTTTAGTGTCTATTGTTAAACGATTTATAACTGAAGCTATTAAAAAAACAGAAATCGACGAATTTTTACAAAAAAAACTCGAACGTTCAGGTTACGGCGGAGTAGATATTTCTAAGACTCCTTTAGGGACTCACATTGTTATTTATGCAATGCGTCCAGGTTTAGTTATTGGACGTGGTGGAGAAACAATAAAAGAGCTCGCAGTAACACTTGAACAAAATTTCAAATTACCAAATCCGCAGATATCTGTTTCAGAACTTGAAGTTCCAGAATTCAACGCATTTGTAGTAGCGTCCAGAGTCAAATCTGCTCTGCAAAGAGGTATCCATTTTAGGAGAGCTGGTTATTGGGCGTTAAATCAAGTGATGGAAGCTGGGGCTTTAGGAGTAGAAATCGTGATAAGTGGAAAACTGCGGACTGAACGTGCGAGATTCGAAAAATTCCGCGCAGGTACTTTCCCTAGAGTAGGTGATCCTGCGTTAAAAAATCTGAAGAAATCTGCAGTTCATGTTCAACTTAAACCTGGAATATTAGGCGTTCGTGTAATGATTATGCCTTCTAATGTTCAATTTCCAGATAAAATTAAAATTATTGAACCTTCGCCTCCAGAGGAGAAACCGATAATAGTAGAGACAAAAATAGAAAATCTTCCAGAATCCAAAGTGAAAGTCGAAGAGGTTCCTGTGGAGAAAGTTGTTGCTGTAGAGCCTAAGGTTGTTAAGGCTAAATCTGTTGTTAAGGTGGTTGCTAAGGTTCCT
>PVMS01013522.1_pt1 | contig 18161 bp, 15 predicted proteins | sample 1853461 | NCBI WGS metagenome assembly PVMS01 (sample SAMN08582032, study PRJNA380276) | Marine sediment metagenome, whole genome shotgun sequencing project. | isolation source: ocean sediment barecode stripped | collected 2017 | reverse complement strand
TAATTACCGTCACTATCGTTGCACAATTTTGTTAAGAATAAAAGGGGAAATTCACTCAGCTTGGGAAAAAGTTTTGCTCAAAATGATAGATGAAAGCCAAATTCAAACGTAGGGGAAAAATCTTCGGAAAAAGCAAGGTTAATACTACCGCGAAGCGGTTTCGTACATGAACCTGCTATCTTGATTTCCCTAATATTGAAGATAATGGGAAGCACCCTCTACTTTTGGACTGCAGGAACCAACCCCAACATATTGTGTCCAACGACCATCCTCCTATAACTTCAGTCCTTCTATCAACACTACTGATTGTTCCTCCTTATTCTTTCCAAGTTGCGTAGGGCATTTTCTCCCCTCAAAATTGGCAGTTCGCCCAATTGAATTTTGATTTTGGTGTGGTACGAGGATATATTAGGGGTAATTTATGCAATACGTTCTTTACTTTTCCATTCTGCTCCACAACTTTTCAATTGCCGTTTTGGGAGGCGCATGCTCTTCAGACTGTGCCGGCATCGCGTCAAGGCGGAGCGAATTAAAAGGCCTTGGCCGATAATGGAAAAGGCTACTTACCGATTCGTCACGAGAACAGAGATGACTGGGCATTAAAGCAAGCTCTTGGCCACAGAACGTTCGTTCTGCAACGGGTCCGTTAGGGGACTCAAAGGGGGGAAGGTTTTATGAGCATCAAGGTTTTGCTGGCTGACGATCACAGAATAATGAGAGAAGCCCTGCGCTCCCTTATTGAGAAGGAGTCTGACATGAAGGTTGTGGGTGAGGCGGCAGACGGGCGGATTGCTGTCAGGTTATCCAGAGAAGTCTCTCCAGATGTGGTCATCATGGACATTACGATGCCCGAATTGAACGGCGTTGAAGCCACAAACCAGATTCTTTCTGAAGCCCCAAATGTTAAGATACTGGGCTTGTCGATGCATTCGGATGAGCACTTCGTAGCCGGTATGTTGAAAGCAGGAGGCTCGGGATATCTCCTTAAGGACTGTGCGGCAGATGAACTGGTTCAAGCTATTCGTTCTGTTATCGAGGGGAAGCAATATCTGAGCCCCAAGATAGCCGGCATCGTGATTGAGAGCTATCGGCGTACAGTGTCGAAAAACCAGCTGTCCAGGGCCCCGGAGCTGACAGCGAGGGAACGAGAGGTTCTGCAGCTCGTTGCTGAAGGTGAGACGTCCAAGAGAATCGCTGGCCTGCTCTATGTTTCCGCGAAGACTGTGGACGCGCACCGCCAAAACATCATGGCCAAGCTGGATATTAACACCGTTGCTGGGCTTACCAGATACGCAATCCAAAAAGGAATCACCTCGCTCTAAAGCCGACTAGTCCACCCACCCTAAGTGAAGATAAGTGCCACAGTTCTGCACCTCGAGGACAGAGCGCAGAAGTCAAGACTTCGTCATTTAGGCAGCCCCTTGGACAGGCTCTCGCAACTAAAGATACTGCCATATTAGTGCGCCACGAGTGCGCACAGGTTGAACATACACATTAACCTGTAGCAGCACGTAACTGTGCGAGAGATGAGGGAGGGCCCCTCAAAGCCGACTTGCAGGAGTAGGCTTCAAACCACCTTAAGCTGCGCTGGTAAAGAGCCAGGGTGGTGAGCGTTAAGGAAAAGTCGCGGCATAATAGTCCTCTACCAGAAACCTGGATGCCCTTCAACTTCAAATGTAAAGAACGTCCCCATGTCTTTCCCTGAAGCCAAAGTGCCCTGAATGTCCCCTGCTTGACCTGTGTGATTACGGGCGCCTTTAGGAAGGAGACTCCAGCCCGAAACACGCCTTTGCATTCTGCGTGGTCTGCGCTGCGATTTCCTCCGCTGAAACGCCCTTGACTCTTGCCACCTCCTGCAGAGTCACCTGCACGTGAACCGGCCTTGTAACCAGTTCCTGGTACTGAACCGGCGTATCGGTTTCAAGGAGCAGGTTTGAAAGAGGAACGGCCCTGATAGCCTCAGCATGATACGGGTTATAAAGAAGTGCGGGGGTGGCAGACATATAATAGCCCTCGGCTGCTATCAGAGGAATCAAATCGAGAGCTCCGCTGTACCAGTGAAATACGGCCTTTTCTATGCCTGCCTCTTTTACGGCACGGTATGCTGTTTCGTGGACATACCGGCAATGAACGATCACCGGCTTGTTATGTCTGTCGGCAATGGCCAGGAGTTCTCGAAAAATAGCCTTTTGGGCCTTCTTTTTTCTCTTGGCTTTGTAGTCAAGGCCCACTTCACCTAAGGCAACGCAGTCCTTTAGGTTTTCTTCAAGATAGGCAAGGGTTTCGTCATCATGATCAGGATTAAGACGCCAGGGATGATATCCGATGGCAGGATAGACAAATCCCTCGTGCCGGCCTGCTATGTCTAAAGTCTTCTTATTTGAAGGGATGTCCTGCCCAACCGCAACAATACCCAGGACCGCCCCCTCCCGCGCCTCTTTTATGGCGGCTTCCGGTTCGGGCAGTTCATCCAGATGTGCGTGCGTGTCTATGATAGAAGGTGATTTTTTCATTTCCTATTTTTCGGGGTGTGCGATTAGATATGTGCAAGATTTTTCGTTCACCGCAGACGCAAAGAGCGCTGAGTTCTATTTGTTTTTCTGCTTTTCGCCATCTCTGCGTCCTCTGCGCTTCTGCGGTGAATACACCCTTTTCCTATAGGCTATGCCGCACAAACCCAAATTTGACCACACAAGTTGCTACTCTCCGTAGATGTAGATATGCTCTATCCCCGGCTTAAGAAAGAAGGTGCTCATCTCCACCTTTTTCTTGTTTGGGGAGAAACTGATTACAAGTTTCTTCTCACAGGCCACCCGCTCCAGACTCTTCACGTTGGCTAATTCGATCGTGGGGTTGCTGCAAAAAGCGATCTCCACGGCGTGATCCTCCTTGACGCCCACTATATCGACCGGACCCTCTGGGTAGCGGGGATTGCGAAAGGCAGGCACTGGTTGCAGACCTTCTTCTTTCAACCATCCATGCAGCACGCACCGGACCGTCTCTTTGACTACAGCATCTTTGAGGTATCCTTTTGGAATCGACCTGATCGCTGCCAGTATTCTCTTTTTAATCTCCTGTTTCATGGTTGCCTTATAGAAGATCCTCCTTGACGGTTCTTTGAAGTTCAGCTAGAAGTGGTTTCAAAACCCCATCTAACGCCCAATGGCTGTGTTGCAAGCCTCTTCAAAATGCTCACATACTGTGTCGTGTATGCTGCGCTTTTTCATCGGCTTGTGCCTTGCCCTTGAACGCGATCTGAGGTTTTGAAACCACTTCCACTCAGTGGTCCAAGGGCTGTCTCTCAAACAACAATTCCTTGGAGCAGTCATGAAAAAGTCTTGGACAAAGCGAAAAGGGATTTTCCAGCATCCCATCCAGACTTGGATCGCAGATAACCATTACCTGAGACGCTCTGGATGGTCAACCTGTAATTGGGTCTAATACTTGAATAATCATCTCTACCAGACATTAGAATTCGACAAGGTTCTTGATGACCTTTCCAGTAGAGCCTGTTCTTCGCTTGCCGCTGAACGCCTCAGAGGTCTAAGACCGCTTCCTAATCGAGAGACAGTCCGCCAAAGCCTCGGGAGGACCACTGAACTACGTACCTACTTGCACTCAGGTGAGTCTTTTCCTATCGAAGCCTTTAACGACATTGGTATATACCTTGAGTTGGCAGCCGTGGAGGGGAGCTATCTCCAGCCCGATGCATTCTGCCTGATTCATAAGGTGCTGGACCTGGCGCAAAGAATAAGTCTTTTTTTTACGAAGAACCAGACAGATTTTCCTCTCCTTCAAGAGGTCGGCTCAAGCCTGGTTCCCAATCCTCCTCTAGCGCGAGAGATCAACAAGAGCGTCAACTTGAAAAGCAAGGAGATTCGTGATCAGGCAAGCTCGAACCTGGCCGGCATTCGCCGTCAGATGGCCCGGGCACGAGAGCGGCTGCAAAGAGATCTGGAGAACCTACTTGAAAGGCTATGGCGTGCAGGGGTCTTGCAGGAGCGCTTGATCACCATGAGACAGGGCCGGTGGGTCCTTCCCGTAAAAGAGAATCACCGACATCGTGTTAAGGGGGTCCTTCACGACAGGTCGGCAAGCGGGGCGACCCATTTTGTGGAGCCACTCGAAACCCTTGAGTTGAACAACCGCATTCGATCACTTGAAGCAGACGAACGCCACGAAATTGAAAAGATTCTTCGCGGTCTTACAGACCTTGTTCGCGTAAACCGGGCTGACCTTGAGCAGAACCTTGAAATACTGATCTCTCTGGACTGCATCCATGCCATGGCCCTGACCTCAAAGACGTTTAATCAGTGTGAGCCAGCCCTTAACGCCCAAGGTTTGCTTAAAATTAAGGAGGGACGACATCCCTTACTCGTACTGAGGGAAGAGACGCAATCCTCGGTGATCCCTCTCGATATTTCAATCGGCCAGGGTTTCAAAACACTCGTAATCACGGGGCCCAATGCCGGCGGAAAGACCGTTGCACTCAAAACCTTAGGGCTACTTGCTCTGATGGTCTCCTGCGGACTTCATGTTCCGGCAGATGCAGATTCACAGATACCACTCTTCAACCGGATCTTCGCCCATGTGGGAGATGCCCAGTCCATTGAGATGGATCTTTCAACATTCTCTGCCCACCTGAAGGGGATCAAGGGGATCGTGGATGAAGCAGCCCCTCTAGACTTGGTACTCATTGATGAGATTGGAACCGGCACAGACCCGCAGGAGGGGGCAGCCCTTGCCATGGCCGTGCTAGAAGTTCTTACCAGTAGGGGCGTTATGACGGTTGTTACGACGCACCAGGGAAGCTTAAAGGCATTTGCCCATGAGACGCCAGGCATTGCAAACGGATCAATGGCTTTTGACAGCAAAACTCTCACGCCGACGTACAGATTCCGTCCCGATATTCCAGGCTCGAGCTATGCCTTTGAGATCGCAAAGCGTATGGGACTCAGAGACACCATTATCACGCGCTCCAGATCTTTGATGGGTGGTCAGGCCCGTCGATTAGAAGATCTGATCTTGAGACTCCAGAATCAGGTCGAGCAGAATGAGCGATTAGAAGAGGACTTGAAATCCAAAGGGATTTTACTTGAGGGTTTGACCAGACAATACCAAGAAGAAAACGATCGCTTCAAGCGGGAGGAGAAGCGATTACGCCGCAAAGCAGCCGAAGAGGCTAGTGAAATTATTAAAGAGTCTAAAGCTGCAGTGGAAAAGGCTATAAAAACCATACGGGAAAAGGAGGCGAGTCGTCAGTCCATTCGTGAAGCCAAGGCGCTTATCCGCGAGGCAGAAGAGGGTACGAAGAAAGTGTTTGAGGCTACCACACCTGATCAAGAATATCGGCAGGAGGATCAAATCACGGGCCAGGTCCGGACCGGGGATCGGGTTTTCTGGACGCGGGGTGGTGTGGCGGCGACTGCGCTGTCCGACGAAGACGCGACTGGTCACATCGTGATTGCTAGTGGCAACCTTAAGATGCGTGTACCCAAAGCAGAATTGGCCCGGGCAAAAGACCTGGAGAAAGGCCCCCCCGATCTGCATTCACACGTCGCTATCCCTTACCCGGAAAACGTGCGTACAGAAATCGATGTTCGAGGAATGCAAGTAGATGAGGCGTTGGAGGCGGTGGATAAGTACGTGAACGATGCCCTGCTGGCAGGCTTAAGAGAAGTTCTTATAGTCCATGGCGTGGGGACAGGTGCGCTGCGTAGCAGCATCATACCATTCCTGAAGCAGCACCCCCTTGTTGAGGCGGTCTTGCCGGGAGGTCTCCATCAGAAAAATCCTGGTGCCACCATGGTTAAGATCGCTCAAAGGTAGTAGAACCCTCAATCAGGGTAAGATCATTCGTCTGCAAGAATGCTATGGTTGCCTCCTTGCTTCTTTGCCTTGTACATGGCCTGATCGGCCCTCTTGACAAACTCCGATAAATCCTCTTTCGGCCGGTGCGAAACAACTCCTATGCTCAATGTTGTGTCAATACGGTCTGGTTCGCGACGAGAGTATTCGGCCGGAAAACGCGCCCTGATTCTTTCGGCTACGTTCCGGGCCTCATCCCCTTGGGTTTGGGGCAGGACGACCATAAACTCATCACCACCATACCGGTAAGCTGTGTCGCTTTTGCGGAGGCACTCTCTAATTACCCTGCCCAGCTCGATCAGAATCTTGTCTCCTTCCAGATGGCCATAGGTATCATTGTACTGTTTGAACCGATCAACATCCAGAAGCAATAGCGACAATGGATTCTCATAGCGTGATGCTCGATCCATCTCCAGCTGCAACTGAACGTAAAAGTGCCTCATATTATGGAGCTTGGTCAGGTCATCCGTGATCGTCAACTCTCTGAGCTGGTTTTCCAACTGCCGCTGCTGGGCAAGAAGAGCACGCTCTCTAAGGACCCGCCTTAACCTAACCATCAACTCTTTCAGTCTTATGGGTTTCAGTATAAACTCACTCGCCCCTTTCTCAATAGCCTCTTCATACTGGAAGTCTCTTCCATAACCCGTTATGATGATCACGTCAGCGTCATATTTTTCCTTCACGACTTTTGTTAATTCAAACCCGTTAAGGCCCGGCATTCTGACATCGGCTATAATAATGTCGACGCGCTTTTTCTCCAGGAACTCTAAGGCTTCGTTACCGCTTGCCTCGGTCCAGCAAGTATATCCAGCCTCCTGAATCGCCTCCTGGATACTATCCCTGATGCCCTTCTCGTCATCCACAACCAGGATCTGGGCACCGGCCTGGCCGTTTTGGCCTCTTGCATCAGTGTCGTTATTCAAGGATGTTGAAACCAACGACTCAATACCTCATAATAGATTGGCGGAGAGAGAGGGATTCGAACCCTCGGTGCAGCTTTAACCGCACACTCGCTTAGCAGGCGAGCGCCTTCAGCCAGCTCGGCCATCTCTCCTGGATTCTGCTAACGCTATATACGATAAACCTTTGAGTTCTAAATACTGATGTTAACGGCCCTGGGGGCGTTTCTCAACCCACTCAGTTGTTTTAGCAAATTGACGTCAACTCCCGAAGACTTTTGGTGCTGCGTTTACGGGTTAAGGTTAGGAGTTGTTAGCATCACTTTCAGTGAAAGTGCTATGGCGGAGGGAGTAGGATTCGAACCCACGTCCCGTTTCCGGGAAACGGTTTTCAAGACCGCCGCCTTCAGCCACTCGGCCATCCCTCCTATATCCCGTTCAGGCGGAATGCGATTAACATGTACCATACATCCCGAGAGGTGTACTTCTTCCGGACCCTAACGCGGACGAAATATAATCTGTCATCAGCTCTTGGCTGATCGTAGCTTGGTGGCTATCTTAAACAAAAAATTCTACCAGGCCTGGAAATCTCCGTCAAGCAATACCTTTCACTGATTCCCAAAACCGCGCAACTCGCCGCAATCAGGGCAACTCCAGTTTATGGCGTTGCATGTCATGCCCCACAGATTCTCCATCATGCACTCCTGGCATATCTGAAAACCGCAGCGACAGGTCCAGCAGAAAAGAAGTTCTTGCCCGCAAATGTGGCAGCAATACCTCTTTTGCCGCCTCTTGGATCTTGGCCCTCTGCTTAGTGGTTGTGCTTCCATTTGAATGATACTTACCGCTACCTGACATCTTGTTCCCAACCTCAAAACTTATTATATAATACGAGATGGACAATTGTCCATGTCTCTTTCTGAGAGGATCAGTCATCTCTGGTCGTTGTCATGGCTCCTGATTCATGGTAAGCAAGTTTGTCAGGTTGTACTGATGCTCAGATCAGTGTTCGGTTATCCAAGCGGCAGGAAGCCATCAGAGCCACATCAATCGGAACGCATTTTTGAGAGCTATTTAAGATTGATGAACTCGTAAAAAGTCAACAAACAGACGGCACAGTAAAAAGCTCCAGATGCAAGGCGCGCGAATATTGAGAAATGAGGCGTACTTGTCGTACGTCGCAATGACGAAGGATGAAGCGCAACGCCGCAGATGGACTTTTTACGAAGCCGTCAAGATTAGAAAAGAATAGACCATGGCCCCGAAAAGAAATACCATCTATCTCATTGACGGAAGCGGCTATATATACCGAGCCTACCATGCCGTCCGCCATCTCTCCACGACCCGAGGTCTGCCCACCAATGCCACCTTTGGTTTTACGAACATGCTCTTAAAGCTTCTCTCAGATCGGAAGCCTGAGCGTATTGTTATGGTATTTGACGCAAAAGGCCCAACATTTCGCCACGAAATATACGAGGCTTACAAGGCGAACCGCCCCCCCATGCCGGATGACCTTTCCGTACAGATACCGTACATCAAGCAAGTCGTTGATGGGATGAATATAGCCTCTTGCGAACTCGCGGGCTATGAGGCTGACGACATTATCGGAACCCTGGCCCGGGCTGCCGAAAAAAAAGGTTTCCACGTCGTTATGGTTACGGGTGACAAAGACTTCAAACAGTTGGTCTCTCCCGTAATCAGTATCTGGGATCCTATGAAAGACCGCACCATTGACTATGCAGGCTTGAAGGAAGACTTTGGCCTTGAGCCTTCTCAATGGGTGGATGTGATGGCCCTTGCCGGTGACACCTCGGACAATATCCCAGGGGTTCCGGGTATCGGTGAGAAAACGGCCGTTTCATTGATAAAGACCTTTGGAAATTTGGAAGCGATCTTCGAGAACCTTGATAATGTAAGCAGGAAAAAACTTCGCGAAAACCTGAGCACCTTCCGTGAACAGGCTATGTTAAGTCGGCGGCTGGTGGCAATCGACACCGAGGTCCCTTTGTCTGTGGAACTGTCATCATTAAAGGTTGCGGATCCTGATGTGGAGAGGCTCGCCGGCCTTTTCAGGGAACTCGAGTTTAAGAGACTCCAGAAACAGTTTCCTGCAAAGACCGACCTCAGCAAGAAAAAATATCGCGCAATTCTGAACGAAGAAGCCCTAAACGGGCTCATCGATGAGTTGAAGCGGGCAGGGACGTTTGCCGTAGACACAGAGACAACCGCAAAGGACCCCATGCGAGCTGAGATCGTGGGACTATCCTTTGCGTGTCGGCCGAATGAAGCCTCATATATACCCTTACGACACCGGTATGCTGGTGTCCCCGAACAGCTTGACCCGGACCACGCTATTGCAAGCTTGAAACCCCTTCTTGAAGACCCGAAGCTCGCCAAGGTAGGCCAAAATATCAAATTCGACTGGATCGTTCTTAAGCGTTGCGGGATTAAACTTCAAGGGGTTACGTTTGACACCATGGTAGCCTCGTACCTCTTGAACCCAACCCGTCGTGCCCACAACCTGGAGGCAATTGCGGCAGAATATCTCGACCATAGAATGATATCCTACAAAGAGGTCACCGGTGGCAACAAGGATGACAAAGGCTTTGAAGGGGTCCTCATAGAGGATGCAGTACCTTATGCGTGTGAAGACGCCGATATTACCTTGATGGCCTATGAATTGCTGGAACCCAAACTCCAGGAGGGTGGCCTTGACAGACTATTCAAGGAAGTGGAGATCCCCCTCATACCGGTCCTCGTTAACATGGAAATGTTCGGTATTTGCGTGGAAAGAGAGCGGCTGAAGGCAGCATCAAAAGACTTGAGCGTCAGCTCGATGCCATGGAGGACCGAATATATGCTATTGCGGGAGAAAGCTTCAATATTAAGTCCCACAAACAACTGGGCCGGATACTCTTTGAAAAGCTTAAGCTCCCTATTCAGAAGAAGACGAAAAAGAAAACCGGCTATTCCACGGACGTAGAGGTTCTGACAACGCTGTCTGTGGAGCATGAGCTACCCGCGCTTGTTTTACATTACCGGTCGCTGTCCAAACTCAAGTCAACTTACGCGGATGCCCTTGTAGATCTCATTCACCCGGAAACCCACCGTATCCATACATCATACAATCAGACTGTTACAGCCACAGGCCGTTTGAGCAGCAGTGATCCTAACCTTCAAAATATTCCAATTCGGACCGAGGAGGGACGCAAGATCCGGGCAGCTTTTGTACCTCAAAAAGGCTGGACTATACTCTCTGCTGACTATTCTCAGATAGAGCTTCGACTACTTGCTCACTATTCAGAGGATCCCATTCTTGTTGAGGCTTTTGAAAAAGACGAGGATATCCACACACGTACAGCCACTGAGGTTTTTGAATTGCTGCCAGGCATGATTACACGAGAGATGCGCCGTCAGGCTAAGGTTATTAATTTTGGGATCATTTACGGGATGGGTCCGTTCAGACTCTCCAAGGAGATAGGTATCAGCCACAAGATGGCCAAGATTTATATTGACAACTACTTTCGCAGGTACGAAGGGGTCAGGCGCTTTATAGAGGAAATCGTAGAGGAAGCTCGGAAGGCCGGCAAGGTGACAACACTGCTGGGCCGTCACCGCTGGTTGCCAGATATCTTAAGTAAGAACCGCACAGCCCGTGAGTTTGCCGAGCGAACGGCTGTTAACACCCCTCTTCAAGGCACGGCTGCCGACCTCATTAAGGTGGCCATGATACAGATACCTCAGGCCCTTGGCAAAATGAACCTTAACGCGAAGATGCTTCTGCAGGTCCATGACGAGCTACTCTTTGAGGTGCCGCCCAAAGAGCTGGAAACTGTGGTAGAATATGTCACCAAGATTATGGAAGGGGTTTACGAACTGCGCGTGCCGCTTAAAGTTGATATCAAGACCGGCCAGAATTGGGCGAACGTGCACTGAACCCTCATCAATTTGTGCGGATTGAAGCTCCTGCAGTCCCGATTAATCGGGACGTGGAATGCGCTCGCCCTGTGGAATCCACCTCGGGTGGTCCGCTTCGCGGAATTCCACGGGGCGAGCTGTAGCAGTTCAATAGGCCTTCAAGGAAGGTCTTGATATAGTGCAGACTTCCACAATACAGAACCCGTCTCAAAAATGCGGATCAGGGTTCAGGGCAAGGCGCGGGGCGGTGAAAAAGCGGAGCATACACGGTAGTATGTGAGCATTTTGAGCCGACCCGCAACGCCGCCATGGGGACTTAGACCCATTTTTGAGATGGGTTCTAATATCACATCGAGTTGCAAAGTCAGACGGGTTCAGCATTCTCCTCGTCTTCATCGGTACTGTTATCTACGATTGCTTCCTTTACGCTCCTAAAAACGCTCTTAAAGGTATCATCAAAAGAGGCGGGTGAGACGCGCCCCACCTCAATAAACTTGGCCACAATCTCTTTTGACACCTTTAGGACATGTTCATCAAGTGGTCTCATATTATCCTCCACGATATTTACCCTGACGTGCATAAACAACACGCCTTGGGCATAGTGTGTTCTAATAACAACGAGTTGTAAATGAGGCTATATCACATATGCTCATTCTCTTTCAAGTGGACATAAGTTGCCGTGACATTAAGATTGTGTGGAAGTTGAGAAACAGACGAAAAATGGGTAGTTACGCTTGACACAGTCATAGTATTCTGTTACGAGTGTCAGCGTCATGAGGCGGGAAAATCATAACATCGTTAACTGGTCGGTAAGCCGTTGGTGCTGGTGGTGGCAGCACACAGAGGGGGGGGCTGTCCGCATCCGGCGCCATCGATAGGCAACAGACATATGGATTGATCAAAGCCGCGGACAGTTCCTCGGAACACGCGGCTTTTTTTGCGGCCTCAGAATCGGGTTCTTAGCTGGATGTGAGGCTCCCCAGCCGTGAAAGACGGGGATTCTGCCGCATGGCAGGACTGCGTAGGCGGGGACCGAGCCGATCAAGGACTCAAGGCCGATGGTAATATTTGATCAGTCCGGGCAATTCTTCCGCGGTAGACACAATTACCACCAGGACACAATGACCATAATCTGAATGTATGAGCAATTCAAATCCCATCCTTAAGCTAGTAGATGTCTCTATCAATTTTGGCGGGCTTCAAGCCATCAATCGACTATCGTTTCAGGTGGAAAAGGGCCAAATCTTTTCCCTCATCGGTCCTAACGGAGCTGGAAAGACCACGGCCATTAATATAATCACAGGCATATACCATCCTGCGGACGGTGAAATCTATTTTAAAGGCCAAGCGCTGTCAAGAAAGAGACCTCACCAGGTAGCCAGGATGGGAATCGCCAGGACATTCCAGAACATCCAGGTGTTCCAGAATATGACCGTTCGGGAAAATGTGATGGTAGGTCTGCACACCCGGACTCGTTCTGAATTTTTACGGTGCCTACTGCACACTCCCATGGTGCGGAAAGAAGAGCGGGCTGTGCGTAGGAGGTGTGACGAGGTTCTGGAGTTTTTTAACCTTACTCCCAAGGCTGACCTGTTGGCCGCAGGTCTCCCTTACGGTGATCAAAAAAGAGTGGAAATTGCGCGTACACTGGCTACAGCACCCACACTGCTCCTCCTGGACGAACCTGTAGCCGGCATCAATCTACAAGAGACCCACGAGATGGCGGACACGATTCTAAAGATTAGTGAGAGGGGGATCACAGTTGTTCTGGTGGCACACGACATGAATATGGTCATGGGGATTTCCGATACTATTACTGTGCTCAATTATGGGGAGAAAATAGCCGAAGGGGGCCCGAAAGAGATACAGAACGACCCGGGAGTGATAGAGGCTTATTTAGGAAGGGAGTTATAGGGGTATAAAGCATTACAAACTTAGTGGAGAAATCAATACATATACAAAGCGGAAGGGGGAGCAAGAAAAGTCCATGCTTGACGTCAGAAAAAGAATACAAAACTCAGATTCAAAGGAGGGGAAAAATGAAGAGAAAAACGTTGGTAATGGCAGTGATTTGTGTAGCAGTGTGTTTCATGATGGGTTCACCTTTGTGCTTTGGTGCTGAACCCATAAAAATAGGAGGTATTTTTGCCTTGACTGGTCGTGCTGCTCACATTGGAACATCTCAACGGGATGCTGTGCTCATAGCAATAGACGAAGTAAACGATATGGGAGGCATCAACGGCCGCAAGTTGGAGATGGTGATGGAAGACACGGAAAGCAATCCCACCAAGGCGGTCATGGCCTTGAAAAAGATACTGGAGGCAGAAGATGTGGTGGCTATTATCGGACCGACATTGACAGGAACGGGTATGGCCATGAGGGGGTTTATTGAAAAGGAAAAGATCCCTGCCTTCATGCATTCAGGCGGTGACGTCATTCTAACGGCTCCATTGAAAAAAGACGATCCAACTTCACTACCGAAATGGACGTTCAAATCTCCTTATAAGGCTGCGGATGCCATGGGTAAAATCTGCGAGTATATGAGTAAACATGCCATAAAGAAAATAGGATTTCTATATTCGAACGAAGGATTCGGGAAGGATGGGCTCAGGAACGTCAAGGTCCAGGCGCCCAAGTATGGAGTAGAAGTTGTCGCCCAGGAGGCGTTTGAACCCAAGGATGTGGACATGACGGCCCAATTGACTCGCATCAATGCCAAGGGCATTGATGGAATCATCGCCTGGACCGTAGGCCCTGCCATGGGGATCATCGCAAAGAATGTGAAGCAATTAGGAATTAAAGCCCCTCTGTTTGAATGCCACGGCGCGGGGGATCCCATCTTCTGGAAGGTTGCAGGAGAGGCCGGAGAGGGAGTGATGATGCCCTCCACGAAGATTGTGGTCGCTGATCAACTGCCCGATTCCGACATCCAGAAGAAGAAAATCCAAGCCTATGTGGAAGCATATCGAAAGAAATTCGAACATGAGCCCGGCACCATGGTTGCCTATGGGGCGGATGCTGCGTTTATCGTGGTGGATGCCATTAAAAGTGTGGGGCCCGACCGGGCCAAAATTCGGGATGCCATCGAGAATACCAAGGGTTATGTGGGTATCAGCGGTATCTATAATATCTCCCCTGACGATCACAATGGTCTGTCGATGAAAGACATTGTCATGATCAAGGCCACCAAAGGGGGATGGAAGTTACTTGATTAGAAGGTATAGGCAACCTGTCTCATTTTGCCTTCCCTTTTAAAGGCTGACCTGCACCCATATCGTTCCTGGCTTGAGGCAGGTATGGGAGCAGTTTTGGTCGCTAGGTATGCAGCAAGAACCTGAAGGCTGAACCATGGGTCTTTCCGAGCAAATAGCCCAGTACATCATCACGGGGCTTTCTATTGGTGCTATTTACGCCATCGTGGCCATGGGCTTCAATATCGTCCATAATGCCACTGGGGTAGTCAATTTTGCCCAGTGTGAGTTTATCTCTCTGGGCGGCATGTTCATGTATACCCTGGTTGTTCTTCTCAAGGTCCCTCTGCTTATTTCCTTCTTCATATCCATGGCCGTGGTCTCCCTAATAGGGGCCCTGATAGAGAGAGGGCCTATACGATATGCCAGGTCAAAAGAGATTATCATTCTCATATTCTTGACCATAGGATTATCGGGAACACTCCGGGGAACGGCACAGCAGATCTGGGGGACTGATAACGTAGGTCTTCCAGCTTTTTCTGGGGAAAACCCAATCCATCTGCCGGTAGGGGCCACTATGCTGCCACAACACATATGGATTTTTGGCGTCACCGTCCTGGTGATGCTGGCCCTGCGCCATTTCTTCAAAAACACAATGTTGGGGAAAGCCATGCGGGCAACCGCAGTTAATCGCAAGGCCGCCGCACTTGTGGGGATCTCTGTAGATCACATGGTCATGCTCTCGTTTGCTCTCAGCGGAGCGCTAGGGGCCGTTGCCGGAATGATCATTGCTCCTATTTCCACGACCTCGTATGATACGGGAATCATGCTCGGCTTGAAAGGGTTTGCCGCTGCCATTTTAGGTGGATACGGTAGTTTTGCAGGCGCCATTCTAGGTGGGATCATGTTAGGCCTTCTGGAATCACTTGGGGCAGGACTGGTCTCCTCGCAGTATAAAGACGCTATAGCCTTTCTTGTCCTTCTTTTTGTTCTCTTCCTGAGGCCTACAGGGATCATGGGGCATGGAGAATCGGAAAGAGTGTGAAGAAGTGAGCATGCCTGGAAGTTCAAGACATAAAGACGTCATCTGTTTCGCCATATTGGCAGTCGTCATTACCCTCATCCCTGTTTTTGTGGAGAGCAAATACCACCTTATTGTCCTAAACATAATCGGTCTCAACACCATTGTGGTGGTAGGCTTGAACCTGCTCATCGGTTTTGCAGGGCAAATCTCCTTGGGCCATGCCGCCTTTTATGGCCTCGGGTCGTATTTCTCAGGTATACTCACCGTGAATTATGGATTCCCCCATTGGCCGGCCATGGTGGTGGCGATGGTGACTACGGGCGGCATTGCCTACCTGATAGGCTACCCCGCACTGAAGCTTCGAGGACACTACCTGGTAATGGCTACTCTGGGCTTTGGTATCATTATCAATATTCTTATGGGGAACCTGGAGCAGTTTACCGGGGGACATGATGGATTGATAGGGATTCCCCCTCTCTCCATAGGCAGTTTGACATTTGATAATGACCTGAAAAATTTTTACCTTATCTGGGCCTTTGTCTTCTTGTGTATGCTGGCGGCCAGAAATCTTCTCAATTCCAGGGTGGGCAGGGCACTGCGGGCCATACATGGAAGTGAAGTGGCAGCTAATTCTCTAGGAGTCAACACAGCCTCCTATAAGGTTAAGGTCTTTGTCTTGAGTGCTATGTTCGCATCCATCTCGGGCAGCCTGTATGCCCATTACATCACCTTCATAAGTCCCAGTACCTATGATTTCTATTATTCCATCCAGGTTGTAACCATGGTCATCGTAGGAGGAATGGGAAGTCTTTGGGGATCTCTTTTTGGGGCCGCGGTCCTCACCTTTATATCAGAGGCCCTCCATGTTGCCAAACAGTACCATATAATTGCGTATGGGGTCTTTTTGAGTCTCATGCTCATCTTTTTGCCTGAAGGTGTCTTGGTCAGTATTCACCATTTTTATCAAAACAAAAAGTTGAAAAAGCTCATAGCTGCTGAAAAGAGTGGGTTGACGGGATAATTGTCCTTGTGTTTGACAGGCGTTCATTGGAGTAGAACTATTCTCAAAAGCATCCTGGGTTTGACGTCGGAGGGGAAGTAGTCTTCATGAACAAAAGTTTTATGCCGGCAGTCAAAACTGCAGAAGAACTGAGGGAGCTCCAACTGGAAGGGCTTAAATGGACCGTCAACCATGCCTATCGGGGCTCATCTTTCTACAGGAATAGCATGGACAAGGAAGGTATACGACCGGAAGACATACAATCTTTGGATGATATGAAAAGGCTTCCTTTCACGACGGCCCAGGATCTTCGGTCCGGTTATCCGTTCCCGCTACTTGCTGTTCCGTCTGAAAAGGTTGTTCGCATCCATGCCTCATCCGGCACGACGGGCAAGAGGAAGGTGCTTTGTTACACACAGAAGGACATTGATGACTGGGCCGATATGTTTGCTCGGTGTTACGAAATGGCGGGCCTGACCCGAAAGGACCGGGTCCAAATTGCAGTGGGCTATGGGCTCTGGACGGCGGGCGTGGGGTTTCAGCTGGGCTGTGAGCGCTTAGGAGCTATGACTGTACCGGTGGGGCCGGGAAGTCGAGACATGCACTGTGAGCTCATGGTGGACCTTCAGAGCACTGTGTTCTGTTGTACTGCGTCAATGGGCCTCCTCATGGCAGAGGAGATCCACCGGCGAAACCTTAGGGATAAGATTTGCCTTAGAAAGGTTATATTTGGTGCTGAGAGACACAGCGAGGCCATGCGTAGGAAGATCGAGGAGTATTTCGGGATTGAAGAAAGCTTTGACATCCCTGGCCTCACCGAGCTTTATGGGCCGGGCACTGGCCTTGAATGTCAAAAGCATGAGGGAATTCATTACTGGGCTGATTACTACATCCTGGAAATCGTCGATCCTGACACCTTGGAGCCGGCACCGCCAGGTGAGACCGGAGAGATGGTGGTTACCTCCCTGCGCAAGGAAGCCGCCCCCCTTATTCGTTACCGGACCCGCGATTTGACACATCTCAAGCCCGAACCATGCTCCTGTGGAAGTGTGCTTCCCATGCATGGCCCTCTGCTGGGCCGCACGGACGACATGTTCATTATTCGGGGGGTTAATATCTATCCCGGCCAAATTGACGATATCCTTTCCCGGGAAGGCAAAGTTGGAAGTGAGTATCAGGTTGTCCTGACGCGAGGTGATGGACAGGACCACATGACGATCCGCGTGGAACGAGCAGAATCTGTGAGTCTTTCCGAGGACGATGCGATTATATCCAGGCTCGAAGATACAATCAGGGGGCATCTCTTTGTCCGGTGTAATGTGCAACTGGTTGATTACGGGGCTCTCCCGCGCACGGAAAGGAAGAGTAAACGAGTCTTTGATGAAAGAGAAGACTCTAACTGACAATGATTGGTTCAGATCTATAACTGGATGTTCAACATGGCAGGATGACGACGAAAGTGAAAAAAACCGGGCGGGCTTTTTATCTCCCCTGTGCTACCTTCTTGACTCCTTTTTCTGCTTCTTCCCAACGGACGCACCATTCCCTATACTTGCATTCAAGTTGATCGCAATATTCCCCGGATCTGCCGAAACAGTCAAAGTTTCCTTCCTTCAGCTGTTTCTTGTGAATGATCGGAGAAATGACTTCCCTAAAGCAGATGTCGCAGAGGGACGATGTGAAATCATCTGGGCCCCAGGAGATCAAGGATTCTTTGTGCCACTCTTTTCCGCACTTTATGCACTTCACACGCAACTTATTCATAACATACACCACGCTTGGCTTCGGCTCTTTTTGTTCCTTGAAACGCCCGTGGAGTTTCTTTAAGTCACGAGCCGGGTGTATTACAGAACTTAGCAAAAAATATCAAGCATTTTCTAAATTAATCAAAACAGTGACAATGGCCTTTCAGGCTGCGGGCGAAAAAGGGAATTCCCAAGAAGAGAAAGCTGGCCGTCGGCAGTGTCACGAACGCTTTATCTCACCCTTTCCGCATTATGTATGCCACGTTGCTTCATGGAACACATTTTCACGCCATGTAGCAACCCCCCCCTGAACCGCCTTGTCAACGCATTGATTAAACGCCTAAATCTTGTTATGAGTCAGCACAACAGGGTCTTGTCGCAACCGAGTGTCAAGCACTTCCTAAGAAGACAGGACATTTTTTTAACACGAGGCCTTGGTCATGTCAAGCATATTTTGTGGTCCCTTTATAATAAAGCCCAATAGGTAGTATCATGGGTCCTGAGAAGGGATTTGCG
>PVMS01031854.1_pt1 | contig 18170 bp, 17 predicted proteins | sample 1853461 | NCBI WGS metagenome assembly PVMS01 (sample SAMN08582032, study PRJNA380276) | Marine sediment metagenome, whole genome shotgun sequencing project. | isolation source: ocean sediment barecode stripped | collected 2017 | reverse complement strand
GCCTCACCGTTAATATCGACACTAATCACCGGTTCACGCGCATCCAGCCATTTTCCCGCCTGCTGCACGCTGTCGAACTTAGGTTTGTCAATCGACGGGATGCCATCTTTGGGCGGCCCGCCCGACATAATCTCGCTAAATTCAACTATCGAATTATCGAAATCAGTATCCGGCCACTGCGCTTTTAAAAATGAGCTGGCGGATACGCGAAACTAATGAGCAGCAGGCCAAGGGCAAGTGTGCTGGTTTTAATCTGTCTATTCATAAGAAGTCAGACCACAAGTATGTCTTGCAGTTCCATTCCTAACCTCGCTACTGGTTTTCCAGCAATATTTGCAGTAAATCGCATACTCTGTCTGTACCTTATTTTAGAATCTAATCTAGCCCCATTTTGGTAGAATGCACGCATGACAATCAAATGTGATGTGTACCGATGCAGCAAAAAGGCGGATACCTATCTGTACCTCGAAATCGGCAAGGACAAAAACGATCTCCCGGATGGCCTGATACACCTGCTCGGCGACTTAAGCCAATTCCTGAATCTCGATTTAGATGATTCTAGCAGGCTGGCGCAGGTCGAAGCACGCGATGTACTCGTCGCGCTGGATAAACAGGGCTATTTTCTGCAAATGCCGCCCGCTGAACTGCTCAAATTACAGGTCCCCGGCTCGGGATTCATTCAATGATCACAAAAATATTTTTCACCATGCTGGTGATTATCGTTGTCGGCATGGTATTTAAATCACAGAGCCAGAGCAAGGATTCCCCGCGCAACCGCCAAAGCAAGAGTGAAAAAGAGGCGGATGAACCCGCCAGCCTGGCGCCTAAAACGGTCGCATACATGCTGGTTGCCCTGTTAATCGTAGTCTCCGGCGTGGTGTACTACTTCAGCTGGTCGGATTCGAATCAGCTTGTTACGCTACGCGTCATCAATGCGAGCGGATCGCTGAGCGAATATCAGGCCTACCGAAAAGATATCAAAGGCCGAGAGTTTAACGCCATAGACGGCACCTATATTCGTCTTGCGGACTCCGACCGCCTGGAAATGTTGATCAAGGAGTAGTCCGCCCTTACATGAATATTCATACCCTGCCAAAAGTCACCGCAGGTCTGCTAGCCATATCGCTGTACGTAGCGTTCATTAGCAGTCTGGGGCGAGATCTCGAGGCACTCGAGCCCTATTTTATTTCGTTTTACATTGACCAGGGGTTACCTGAAATACGTCAGGGGCAATTTTGGCGCCTGCTTACGCCAATTTTCATCCATTTTGGGCTAATGCACCTGGCGTTTAATCTGACTATGACCTGGCAGCTGGGAGAACTGCTGGAACGCCGTTTCGGGCCGATGCGCTTCACGGTCCTGGTGCTGATTCTCGCCGTTGTATCTAATCTCGCACAGTTTTACACCTCCGGCCCGGCCTTCGGCGGCCTATCGGGCGTGCTGTATGGTTTATTCGGCTATTTCTGGATTGCCAGTAAACTCAACCCCTATTTTGGATACCAGATTAATCCCGGCGCAGTCAAAATGTTGCTGATCTGGTTTGCCTTATGCTGGGTCGATTTCTTTGGCTTGCTTGGGAATATTCAAGTTGCGAATATGGCGCATACGGGGGGATTGGTGACGGGAATGTTGTTGGCTTATCTGGGGTCTTTAAAGAATGGCTCAGGGTTAACGGCAGTTTAGGCCTATCTGGAGGCTTGTAGGCTCCTCCAGGAGCCTGGAGTGCTATTTTAGCGGTTAAAAATACCAGGCCAGATCCAGTTTCAGGAAGTCATTGCCTCGAAACACTCTGTTAATGTTGTTTTTGGCGGTATTGCTGAATACCTGGGCTTCGAGGGTGATGGTGGCATCGCCAAAGATGCGTTTGCTAGCTTCGATGCGGTAAACGTGGCTGTCGTCATCGAGGTCGATGAAAGCGCCAGCCAGAATGGCAGAACTATCAGCATCGGTAAAGCCAAAACGAGTAGCAACAAACAGATCGTTCTGGGCAAATACGGTAAGCGAGTTGCCTCGTGAATCATAGTTGTGTTCTATCAGCAAGCCCAGGTCATACGCGCCATCATACAGATTATAAAATGTGTATTCCAGGCCACCGACATAAGCAGAGAAAGAAGGCTGTTTCGAGGTCTGGTGGATCGCTTCAAGTTTCCATAGCCAAGCGTCCACGGTGTACTGCACATCCAGTCCGACGCGCTGTATCTGCTCATAAAAAGGGACAACCACTCCTGGTTCGATGGCGGATGGCTGGAATAATGGATCGCGCGCCGTTCCGTCGAACCAGGACAGGCCATAATCCATTAAACCGGCGTAACCGCTATATCTCAACGCATAATCTACGTGCTTGTTTCCTTTGTCTGATTCAAATTGTGCATCATCGGTATCAATTGGAAAAGGCAGGGAAAATCGACTTTCTTCACCCAGGAATTGCCGCTCACGAAACCCCGGCAAAATAAAGCCACTGAGCGTTGTCTGATCAAAAATCCGGCTGAACCTCAGCAAGGGCTGACCCAACTTGTCTTCTCCGTCGATCCCTTCCAGGAAATCGGTCTGATTGATAATATCGACCAGATGATTCCCTTCTGCAACACCCCAGAAGACCTGTCCAATCCCGCCTTCAATCTCCCAGTTGTCGTATACTTTGAGGGCTTTCAGCTCGCGAATATCCGCATGGTTTCGCTCCTCATCATACTGGTCCAGGCGAAAAAATGGTTCGAACCTGAGATACAGGTTTCTGTCTTCAATCTGATGGGTAAATTCAGGCTGCAGACTGAGCGCAACTTTGCTGTTGTGGGTTTGTGGCGGACCGGATTTTGTGTACGCCCGGGCTTCAAATCCAAGCTCGGTCAAGACCTCCACAGCCTGGACGGGGGCGCAAATCACTACCAATCCAATGGCGTAGAAATGAAGTCGACTATTAAAGCCCATTTCGATGCCTGTTGATGCGGTTCGCCAGCATTTCTTTGCTGGAAGAGGGCGGGCCCTGGCGATGCCCGCTACATCAGGCGCTTGAGCGCATTGTGGTTAAAATCGCGTTCATTTAAATTGGCATCAAAATCATAATCTTGCCAGTTTAAAATGGTTTTCTTGCCGGTTTGGTGGTTTTCCATGCGGTATTGATCAGCACGCCAAAACCCTTCGTATTCATTGTATACACTGAACTCCAGTGTTTTCAGAAGACTGTCTTTGCGATCAAAGAATTCAATTTTAACGGGCCGATACTCGGCTTTATCTATCCAGGTGATTTGCCTGGAATACCCCGAATTTTCATACTGTGGATAGCGCTCGGACACATAACATTCCATCCCCTCTCCGCAGCTCTCATCGCGTAGATATTTGTATGCGTATTTCTCAATCTCCTGAGAACCCAGGTCTTCAAAGGCAAATTCGCTGCCCATGAACGGCCCGGACTGATTTTTAGACGATATCCGCTTGACGCGCTTTAGTGCGGGCAAATACAACCACTGATCATCCGGGTTCAGACCGTGCGTGAACGTCAGCATGGCCGTGCCGGATACGTCCCGCGGCTCCTTAAACAGCGATAGAGACTTATCCCCGTCGCCCTTTACTTCCAGCTGACGGGATTCGATTTTTCGGGTACTGGTTTTACCCGAGCGGTCTTCAAGAATCATTTCCATGTTTGCGCGCATGCTGCCCCAGCCGGTATCCCGTTCATCCGCCGCCACCGCGATTTCCAGTCCCTTTTCTTCTGGCGTTTTTGCGTATGCGCTTATTCCGGTAAGCAGGCTGGCCGACAGCAGCGCGCAGCTAACGATACAATAATGCTTCATATCTCTAACCCTCGTTCAGTAATGTTTGTTTATTGTCGATACGCTGATTCTTTTGACCGCCTTCCAGCCAGCCATCAAAACGAATCAGCATGGCAGGCAGCAGCAGAAAATCAACGAACAGTGCCAGTGCAATGATCGCTGAAACCAGTAAACCCATGGCCGAGTTGAGTTCAAAAGATGAGCTTGAAATCACCAGAAATCCGGCAATTAGCGCTACCGATGTCGTCCACAGCGCCACTCCGACAGTTGAAAATGCGTATCTGACTGCGTTGATCGCGTCCAGCCCCTGTTCTCGACGGGCACGCAAATATTTACTCATGAAATGGATCGTATCATCCACCACTATACCCAGCGTCATAGCCGCCACTACCGATAGCCCCAGACCAACCTCGCCATCGACCAGGCCCCAGATTCCGAACGCCATGCCTGCGGGCGCAATATTGGGTATCAAAGACAGCAGGCCATAGCGAAAAGACTGAAAAAAGAACGTAAGTATGAGTGAAATAGCCACCAATGCAATGGCTGTGCCCGTCAGCATGCTGACGATATTGCGCATACCAATATGCGAAAACATCACCGTCGGGCTGGCGCCTACGGCTTTTAGTTGCGGCGCATTTTCATCTATCCATTGCGCAACGCGATCCTCAAATTCCAGCATGTTGGCTGTGGAGATCGTTTCCAGCGTAACGCTCAGGCGCGTCCGTTGCTTGTCGATATCAATCTGGTTGTTCATATCAAGACCGTAGGGTAAAGACATCTCATAGAGCAACATATACTGTGCAGCAAGATCGCGCTGTTCGGGTAGTCGGTACCAGTCGGGATCGTCAGCATGCATGCTTTTGTTGACGCGCTTGAAAATGTCGGTCAGCGTATTTACGTGAATTACTTCAGGCTGTTCACGCAACCAGTCGCTAAAGCGCTGCACGCTGTCGAGAAATGCCGGTTCCGAAATACCGCCTGATTCACCTGCGTCGAGCGAATAATCGACAAAATAGATACCTGTCAGATTCTCTACCACAAAATCTGTATCTGTACGAAACTCGACCCGTTCATCAAAATATTCAACAAACACATCGTTAAGTTCGTTCCTGGGTATCAAGCTGATGGTCAATACAATGATCACCGACATGGCCGGTAACAGGATACGACGACGAGCAATGACCCACTCGGCGAAACGATTCATCATGGTCGTCCCAAACGATGTTTCCGATTTTTTCTTTACCGGCAAAAGCGATACCAGCGCAGGAAGAAAAAATATCGCATAGAACCAGGCGAACATCACACCCATTGCGGAGATATTGCCCAAATCATGGAATGGGGGTGCATCGCTGAAATTAAGCGATAGAAAGCCAATCGCAGTCGTCACTGAGGTTAGAAAAACCGGGCTGAAGTTAATACGCAAACTCTCCTTCATCGCCGCATTTCTGTGCTCTCCCTGACGCACTTTGTGCATCCAGTTCGCCAGGATATGCACACAATCGGCCACCGCCAGCGTAAGGATTATTGTAGGCGCAGACATGGCCGGAGGGCTCAACTTGATGCCCATCCAGCCCGCCAGTCCCATGGCTGAAGCAATTGATAAAAGAATGGTGAACAATGTCCCAACCGTACCGCCCAGCCCTCTAAGCTGTAGAAAGACCAGCAGCAGGATCACGCCGAATGCCGCCGGTATCAGGTGCGTCATATCCCACAGAGACGCCTCAGGAAAGGCATTGTTCATCATCACGATACCCGTTAGATAAGGCTTCAAATCCGGGTACGTCTGGTGAATGTAATCCCTGAGCTCTCTAATGTAAGCAACCACTTCGGGCCCTTCAGTCGCCTCGTCAATTCCAGGTAGTTCGACCGTAATATTGACCGCCGCGGTTTTACCGTCCGCCGCGATCAGGCGATGCACCAGCAACGGTTCATTGAGCGCAATTTCCCGCACTCGCTGCAACTGCGCACTATCCATCGATTCGGCATCTTCATACAGATCACCAACCAGCAAATCATCCCCTTCAGCCTGTGTATGCTGATAGTTTGACAGGGAATCGACCCTAATCGAATAAGGCGTCTGCCAGGCTCGTTCGGTAATATCTGCGATCGCTGCCAGAGTCGCGGGCTTGAAAACCACACCGTCATCCGGTGCGAGCGCAATCAGCGCATTATCATTTTTGGAATAGGTATCCTGCAGGCTTTCAAAAGCCAGCAAGTGGGGGTCATCCCCCGAGAAAAACACCCGGTAATCATTGGTAAACCCAAGGTTTTTTCCGCCTGCAGCAGCGGATAGAGCAATCACGATACTCAGCGCGATACTTAGCGCTCGATGCTGTGTTACCCACCCAGCTAAAAAATTACCAATTTTATCCATTTTATTTCGCCATACTGTTCATTACAAATTAGCACCCATTTCAAACTATTCCTGTACAAAATAGTTGCCACATTATATTGCCGCCCCTGACTTCCATTGATTCTGGCAGACAAACCAGTGCTCTTTCAATATAAAAATGAAGGCGCAACAGGGGCCTGTCGAACTTAGCATGTTTCGTTCAAAACAGCCAAGCCCGACAGACTCCTAGAAGTATGCATCACCAGAAACATATACGCGAGAGCTACCCTCATCACCTAAACCCTGGGCCCAATCAAGGCGGATTTCTGTATTCACCCATTGCTTCAGCTTCCATCGCAAACTAACACCCACGCCCGATTCAAATTCCAGGTCTTTGATTTCAGAGAAGCTATCATAAGCGTTGCCGAAGTCAAATAATACGCCTGCTCGCAAGTTATTTTTGCCAAAAATTGGCGTCAGAAACTGCGAATTTACCAGGAAATAGGCATCACCTTCCAGCGTTTCACGCCGATAACCGCGCAGTGATTGACTCCCGCTAAGCTCGTAAATCGGATCACCAAATATGGAATGATTTCCCGATGCAGCTTGCACCTGGACATTAAAATTGGTGTGTTCGCGCCAGGGCAATGGCACGTAATGGCGATAAAACGCGTATTGATTAAAATATGGGCGATCAGAGCCCAGAATTTCGCTGGCCTGTTTTAGCACCAGCCCCAAAACATAACCCTTACGGCTATATAACAAATCATTAACCAGCGTATAGGTCAGGCTGCCCGTCAGGCTAATTTCCGTCACATTGTTAAAAAGCCCGGGGTCACCGCTTATATGATCGTGCTCAAAACGCTGATACTCTACGCCCAGACTAGCGTGCAGGCCTTTGCTAATACCGCTTGGAGAAAACCATCTGCCCATACCAACACCAAATATTGTTTCGGTACGGTCGTAACTTCCTTCGAGCCCGTCTCTTTCTTCATCCAGTACCGATTGCGAAACACCGGCATAGTTAAATACCGAGTACGGCGTATTAATAATCTTCGGATAAGAAAATCTCCAGCTGATTCCATACAGTTCATCTGTAGTGGCTTCCTGAAATTTTTTATATGCCAGCGTCAGCTTCACGCGTTGATTGAGGCCTTTAAAATTATTGGCCCGCAAATTCATGCCCACCGCAATATCACCGTCGGCATTGCGATCCAGTTTTGGCAGAATATACCAGTCATGCTTTTTCTCTTTTACCCTTACCACTAATCGCAGGATATCTGCATCCTGTTCGCGGCTAATTTCAACACGCCGGAATAAACCAAGATCCATAATCGCCTGGCGTGATTGCTCTATCGCCTGTTCATTCAGTTCATCGCCAACCCGGAGCACCATTTCCTGCTCAATAATCTCGTGGCGCGTTTTTTTGTTGCCTTCAACAACAATCTCGTCGACCGCCTCAGCCATAAGCAGGGTCGGGCAAAGCCCGAGCAGTAGAGCCACCAGACGAATGGCGAAACGCTTCACTGTGTACTGCAACCCATGCTAGGAGTCTGTCGGGCTTGGCTGTTTTGGGGCAAAATTCACGAGATCGAATAAAATGAGTTTATCATGTGAGGATAATGGTTATTCCATTTGACGACCATGATAGATTCAGTTTATCGATATTCGTGACTTTTGGACGAAACATGCTAAGTCCGACAGGCTCCTAGAGAACCCGAGGCGCAACCCTGCGCGTGCCATGCACGAGAAAAATGCCCGACAATACCAACACCAGCGCCATCCACATTCGCCACTCGGCCTGTTCGCCCATGAGAAAACGCCGATAATGCTGCCAAATACCGGGATAATATAGTTGATCTGAGAAAATCGTGTCGCGCCCAAATTACGAACCAGCCGGAAGTACAATACACTGGCCAGTGTATTGGAAACAACCCCAGCATGATCATGGGCCATACCGCGCGCATGTTCCAGTTCGCCTGGCCTGGGTTTTCAAAGGTGGCCGCAATAATAAAAGCGAATATGCTCCCGGCAATCAATGCACCCGTAGCCACCTCCACGCCCGAAGCCGTAACCCGGCGACGCACGAAAATAGTCACGCCCGCATAAGATAATGAAGCCGCCAACACGGTAATTTGTGCCAACAATTCATCTGCTGTACCGCTCCAGGCGGATACCCCAAGCAGCACCATCAAACCCGCGAACCCAAGCCCGATACCGGTAAGCGAGCGTGAGCTAAACGGTTCGTCTTCGAGAAAGAAATGTGCCATGATTACGGTAAACAATGGCATGATTCCCATCAAAACAGCGGCCAAAGAACTGTCCACAGTTTGCTCACTCCAGCCAATCAATATGTATGGCAAGGCATTCCCAAAAAAGCCTATCATCGCGTAGCTGAACAAAGCCGGCGCAGATAGATCCAGGCGCGTTCGCCGAACGAACTGTAACCAGATAATAAGCGCCAGCGCCGCAATAAAGGTTCTGCCGGCGGCCAAGGTCGCAGGGCCAATCTCCGATACTCCTATTTTGATCATACTAAAAGACGTGCCCCAGATAGCCGCAACCAGCAGCAAAAGAAGGTAGTCTTTGAGTAAAGGATATTTCATCCAGAGAATTGAGAGTTATTGAAGAAATTATTTGCGGGGCCCTTCCAGGGAAACCCAACAGCCTGACTGAACAGGTCCCGAATGACGGCTATTGTACCCCGTTACTTAATCGCGATGGTGTCTACCAGGAGCCTGTCGCTTAATCGCCTGCTGCAGGCGACGATCCTTTTTGCTTGGCCGCCCATTTATCTGCATTTGTCGATTCGCTTTAATCGTTTGCGCGCGCAATTCGCGCTCGACAATACTGTCAGGCGACTCCTTGTATAACGCACTGGCAAGACGCGCGGACAGACGCTTTTCGCTCAGGGCCAGGACCGTCACATCATAAATTAATTGCGCTTTACGAATGGTCAGCCGATTACCTGTCGTCACGCTGCGAGCAGGCTTTGCCTTCCCGGCATCAATGCCAATTCGGCCGCGTTTGATCGCCGCAACAGCAAGCGAGCGGGTTTTATAAAAGCGCGCCGCCCATAACCAGCGGTCCAGGCGTACTGTCGTAGTATTCTGCATAGGGTCTATGCTACAACAAATTCCTACGAGACCTCAGCATAAGCCAGTGTTGCCTGAAAATAGGGGGGAATTGAGGAAATATATTTCTGATCAAGGCGTAAATCGCAGTGGACAGGGTGCTATTCATAAGATTTACAACGCTAAGCCTAAGGATATTTTAACCAATTTAACTCATCACCTGGCTTGCGCCACAATCATAATTCAGCTATCCAATGGGGGATGTAAACATTTGTGTAATTTGATTTAGATTACGATATACTGACACCTCACGCATGCGACCGGGTGGCGCTGTCGCTTAACGTATGATGGAAAATGAAGAGAAAGATTCGCGAAATAACAGGATTACTATTATTCGGGCTTAGTATACCGACGTACGCGCTCGAGCCCGTTGAAGCGGGACAATACACCTGGGACCTGAAATCCTCCACCGGCACCACCATTGGTGCCAACCAGTCGAATTCATTTGGCAGCGGGGTTCTAAACTGGTGGAACCAGCCGTGGGGCACATATAACACGTTTACCTTAAGCGATCTCTACGCGGATTCAGGGCAACGCTCCAACTCCATTAACCTGAATTTAAAACAACGCCTGTTGTCGACCTCACAACACACAAGTCTCGACGCAGGGCTTGGCGTTAAAACCATTGGCTTTGGGAACAACGATTTTCGGGACGGATTGCGCCTTTCGCTCCGCGGTCAACTGGGCTTTGGTCATCGCATAACATTTTATGGTGAGTCTGCATGGATGCCGGGGTTAATTGAATCTAGCGGCTTTGACAATCTATCCGGGCTTGAGTTTGAAACGGGCATCATGCTTAACCCCTGGCCAAACTTATCCATTCGGGCCGCATACCGAAGGCTTAACCTGGACTACACCCTGACCGGCGGCAGGGGCGAGCAACTCTATACCGAGGGCATCTTTTTTGGCACCGGCATCCGCTGGTAGCCGTTTTTTCAGCGAGTCTGGCCAGGCTCAGGCTCAGCCGCGGGCATCAAACAGTGCTCCTTGCACATTGCTGGAAGCCCTTCCTGGATCAATTGCACGATCACTTAAAGGTAAAAATTTCACCCTTAAATTTCCACCAGGAGCACAAATACTACGCCAGGAAGACAGCTCTAAAGACATATTTTTTATAAATTACGGGAAGGTTTTAGTGACGTTTTATACTGAGCGAGGCGATAAATTGAGCTTTGTGGAAATGCATGCCGGGCAGAGTTTTGGTGAACTATCTGCCATTGATATGGAGCCCAGGTCAGCCAACGTCCTGGCACTGGAAGAAACATCGCTGACCCACATCAAACACGCTGAATTTCAGTCCTGGTGTCGAAATTATCCGGAGTTTGCACAATATATCATGCTCCAGTTGACCGCTATGATACGCCGTCTGAACAATCGCATGTATGAGCTGAGAGCCCTGGACGGCATCCATCGAATTTATGCTGAACTATTACGAATTTCGGAAACAGGTTACACCGACAACGGGAAAATTGTCATCGATAATCCGCCCACTCACGCTGAAATCGCCTGTCGCATCCATTCTCACCGAGAAGCCGTAAGCCGCACCTACCGGGCACTCATCAAAGACGGCTTGCTTGAAAAACACTCAAAGCAGCTGGTCATTACTCAACCCGACGCTCTACAACAGCGTATCGAAAAACACCTCAACAGAAAATAACCCTGGAAGAGGGCTCCTCCTAGCGCTTTACCCTGATCGTAAAATCCAGGGTAGCCTCGCCCCGGGCTGGAACATGTACATCCCACCAGGCGCTATGGGCGTCGCTGTCAGCTGGCTTCGGGCCCTCTACCAGCACCCATTCACCGGAAAAGGTTTCCTCTACTCGAACCACAACTGACTTATTTTTAGCGTTGCTCAATACCGTCTGAATATGGGCCTCGTTATGCCGCCGGTACGGCTCCTCAACCGGCAGTTGGCGATAGCTAAGCTGTTTTCGGTTGCCCCTTAAATCAAAAGCTTTACCCATGTTCAGCCGTACCCGGGCATCAGCCGGCGTGTGAGCAATACGGTCTTCACCGATAAAGCGTAGCTTATCTACCTGCGCATCATTTTGCGCATAAACTCGTACCACACCTGCGGGCATAGGTTTACCCGGAGTGCTATTCGCCATATTCACAAATTCGATGTAGCTGTCTACTTCCAACATTTGCTCGGGCACATTGGGTGAATGATACACATTGGGCTGGCCGCTAAGCTGGTACAGTTTCTCTACCGGGACATCACGCGCATCAAACAGTTTTTCCTGCCGCACACTATTATTGCTCAGATCAACCGGTCGCGGCAATGAATACACATATACATCCGCCAGCGGCGTCAGCTGCATTGAAGGCGCGCTATCCATCATTACAGCGGTTGCCATCTCGCGTCGGATTTTAACGTTATTTGGCACCCGATTGATCGAACCTGCAATCAATTCGATGTCAGCCGCGAGGTAATCAACCCCGCTATGGTTACTGATACTGGCCATCGCCTGTAACTGAAGTTTGTCCCCGGATTCATTGAGCTGCGCGACATAATCGGCCTGCCATGAGAGGCCGCCGCTTAAATAGCTTAGAGATAAGGTCGTCTGACTAACCGCTGTACTGATGATGCCAATACTCAATGTCGGACTCAATACCCCGGGCGGCAACGAATCGTAAACGATTCTTCGCCCCGCCAGGCTGGTTTCAATTCGGCCATCAATTTCCAGTATTAACCCGCCGTTTACCGAAAGCAGGCGAGCTCGCTCGCTTTTTTGCTCACCCGTAACGGGATGGGTACTAATCAGGCTTATCGTTTGTCCGACCGATTTCGTAAGCAATTCTTCCGGCGTCAGAGCCTGGCGAAAATACTGATCACGCACCACCAGCGTTTCCGGCATCGGGTGCAATACGACGCTGTTTGCATTTATCAAAGGGCTGACAGACAAGAAATTCAGGGTACTTTCACCAACGGGCAGCCGTATGGTAAACGCTTCGTTAACCAGCGCAAGGTCTTCGTTATAAATGGCCAGGCCAATGGCATCGCGAGATTCTGCCGATATATCGTGCGGTGCCGCCTGGATCTGACCGTTAGCCAGCACCGCTATCGCCAGCAAGATGGGCCTTATTAACTTAAACACAATCATAATGATCCCGATAGACTCCTGGCATCCGCCTCCAGTAAATTGCATAGAGCCTGCATATCCCCAGGCATAGGAACCTGCCAGCTGAGGCGTTCTCCTGTGGCCGGGTGCACCAGACCCAACGCGCGCGCATGCAAGGCCTGTCGCCTGAAAGTACGCATCGTTTCCTTGAGGGCTTCGTCAGCGCCGGTTGGCAAATGCAGGCGTTTCCCATAGACCGGGTCGCCCACCAGGGGCAGACCCTTATGCGACAGATGTACGCGAATTTGATGCGTGCGCCCGGTTTCCAGTGAAACATTGAGCAGGGTAGTGGTACGAAATTTTTTCCCGATTCGATAGTGCGTGATCGCCGGTTTTCCGTCTGGGCGGACCGCCATTTTTTTGCGATCCTTATAATGTCGGCCAATCGCTTCGCGAATCGTACCGCCTGCCACCAGGGACCCATAAACCAGAGCCTGATATTCACGTTTAACACTGCGTTCAGACAACTGCTCTATCAGGCGTTGCCGCGCTGCCTCGGTTTTTGCCACCACCATCAAACCGGAAGTAAGTTTATCCAGGCGATGTACGATGCCGCCACGCGCAATCAATTCCAGCGGAGCATGATACGCTAACAGACCATTGAGTAAAGTGCCCCGGGTATTACCCGCACCAGGATGCACAACCAGGCCCGCTGGTTTATTTAGCACCAGCACGCTATCGTCTTCATAGATGATATCCAGCTTAATTTTTTCAGCGCTAACCGCCAGAGGTTTGACCTTCGGTACATCTATATGTATTGATTGCGCCACCGATACGGCATCGCGAGGTTTACACGGCCTGCCGTCGAGCAACACATATCCATCCTTTATCCAATGCTGGATAGTGGCACGAGATACGTCCGGTAAAATATCGGACAATGCTTTGTCGACACGCTTGCCCGCATCAGCTTCATCGAAGCCAAGTTGAATTTCGTGTTCAGTTTGTATAGATATACTTGCCATTTCGGATAACAGAATTCGCCCTGGTAAAACATTCGCGGTACAATACACTACATGAAATCAAGATACACTATGAATTCCGAGCTTCTGCCCTCGCGAATGATCAGCATGATTATGATGCTGTTAGCCTTATTGATCAACAGCGGCTGCTCTTCCTCTAAAAACGACCTCGACACCGAGCTGCTTTCGGCTGAAGCCCTCTATGGGCAGGCGGAACAGGCCCTGTTGAAGCGCAACTGGAATAAAGCTCTGATCGCCTTACAACGGCTGGAGGCGCGATACCCTTACGGCCGGTTTGCCAAACAGGCGCAACTGGATACGGCTTATACGCACTATAAACTGAAACAGGATGGCCTGGCGATTGCAGCAGCAGATCGATTCATCACCCTGAATCCGACTCATCCTTCGGTAGATTATGCCTATTACATAAAAGGCCTGTCCAGTTTTCAGGAAGAATCGAGCTGGCGAGGGCTGATTACCGGCCGCACTTCACTGGCGGATCGGGACCCCGATTCCATCATAAAATCACTCGATGCCTTTTATACTATTGTTAAGCGCTTTCCGAACAGCCGTTATAAAAGCGATGCAGAAAAAAGAATTTCTTACCTTGAGGCAGCGCAAGCCGAGCAACAAATCATTGTCGCTCTTTTTTATTACTCAAGAGGCGCTTATATTGCCGCCATCAATCGTTCAAAAACGGTGTTGAGCAAATACTCTGGCGGGCCTCAGACTGAAGATGCACTAGGCATTATGTACCTGAGCTACCAACAAATGCGAATGGCCGACCTGGCTGCAGATACGCAGCGTGTACTCTCGCTTAACTACCCAAACAGCAACTATCTGACAGCCAACATCAAGTCGTCTGGTGGCTGGTTTAGCAGCTTGTTTTAGTTTAATACTAAAAGAATACCACACACTTATGACGCTGGAAATCGTAATCCTTGCCGCCGGCCAGGGATCAAGGATGAAATCTGATTTGCCCAAGGTGTTGCATACTCTGGCGGGCCAGTCTCTGCTCGAGTACGTGCTACGCAGCGCGGATGCACTGGAGCCTGCCAAAATTCATGTTGTTATCGGGCACCAATCCGAACGAGTGAGTGCCTCCGTAAATAAACACCTGACGCGGGCTGAAATACACTGGGTGCATCAACACCAGCAATTGGGTACCGGCCATGCGGTTGCGCAGGCGCTCCCGAATATCGATCCTGCGTCCTGTGTGCTTATCCTCGCGGGAGATGTGCCACTGATACAGCCCGAAACACTGCGTCCACTGTGCGAAATTAAATCGGGGGTTAATCTACTTACCGCGATATTGCCGGATGCCAGTGGCTTTGGCCGTATCATACGCGACCCTGTGACCAAAGCCGCGATCGCTGTGGTCGAGCATAAAGACGCAAACGAGCAACAACTAGCCATCCGGGAATTCAATACTGGGGTAATGGCCGCCAGGGCAGACGAACTTAAAAACTGGTTGTCGCTGGTTAAAAATGAAAACACTCAAAGCGAATACTATTTGCCGGACATCATCGCGCTGGCGGTTAAAGAAAACAAAGCGATCAATACCTTCACTGCTAACGATACCGTACAGGTAAGCGGCGTAAATAGCCAAAGCGATTTAGCGACCCTGGAAAGACATTTTCAATACCAACTGGCCGAAAGTCTGATGGAAGACGGCGTCAGCCTGGCAGACCCCGGGCGTATCGATATTCGTGGCACTCTCAGCGCAGGCCGAGATTGCCGGATTGACATCAATGCCATATTTGAAGGCGATGTGGCATTGGGTGATCGCGTGAAAATCGGCCCTAATGTATTGATCCGTGATAGTATTTTAGGTGATGACTGCACGATCGAAGCCAACAGCATTGTAGACGGAGCACAGATTGCATCGGCATGTCAGATCGGCCCGTTTGCGCGTATTCGACCCGATACGCGTCTGGGTAACGGCGCCAAAATTGGTAACTTCGTTGAGATAAAAAAGAGTGACATAGGCGAGGGCAGCAAGATCAACCACCTCGCTTACGTGGGCGACAGCAAGTTAGGGCGCAGGGTGAATATTGGCGCGGGTGTGATTACCTGTAATTACGATGGCGCCTACAAACATCAGACCATCATCGGTGACGATGTTTTCATCGGTTCAGATTGCCAGTTGGTCGCCCCGGTCGAAATAGGCGAGGGTGCAACCATTGGTGCGGGCTCAACCATTACCAAAGATGCGCCAGCGGGCCTACTCAGCCTGTCCCGGTCCCCGCAGATACAACTAGATAACTGGCAGCGACCGGTTAAAGATCAGGCGAAATAAAGCTTATGTGTGGTATTGTTTGTGCAATTTCGAATCAGCCCGTATTACCCTTATTGATCGAGGGCTTAAAGCGCCTCGAATATCGTGGCTATGATTCTGCGGGCGTCGCCCTGCTGGATGAAAATGGCTTTGAAAGAACTCGCAGCGTTGGGCGTATTGCGGATCTGGAAGCAGCGCTGGGCGAAGGTATCAATAATACCAGCACCGCAGGTATTGCCCATACTCGATGGGCCACTCACGGCGCGCCCACCGAAAACAATGCTCATCCGCATCTTACGACGGGCAAGCTGGCGATCGTGCATAACGGCATTATCGAAAACCACCAACCCCTGCGCGAAGATTTGATCAAAGCAGGATATAACTTTGAATCTGAAACAGACACCGAAGTCATTCTGCATGAAGTTGACCGCCAGTACCAGCAGACCGGCAATCTATACGAAGCCGTCCGGGCCACGGTTAAACGACTCAGAGGGGCGTATGCTATTGGCCTGATCAGCAGCGATGAACCACGGCGTATTGTCGGTGCCCGCTCAGGTTCTCCTATGGTTGTAGGCCTGGGTGAGCACGGGCACTATATTGCTTCAGACATGGCCGCCCTGTTATCTGTTACGCACGATTTTTTTATTATCAATGATGATGAACTGGTCGAGATAAACGATGAGGGTGTGCGTATAAGCGACCTGGACGGGAAAACGCTGCAGCGCGATGTTTTTACCAGCGATCAACACGCCGGCGCCGCGGACCTGGGCGAATACCGGCACTACATGCTCAAGGAAATACACGAGCAAACCCAGGCCGTTGCAGACACGCTGGAAGGCCGTATTGCGGCACAGCAGGTTCTGACCGGAATTTTCGGTGCTCAAGATGAAGCCATTTTCAGGCAAACCCGCGCCATTCAGATTATCGCCTGCGGCACCTCCTACCACGCGGGGCTGGTTGCGCAATACTGGTTTGAGAAATACGGCATTGCCTGTCGGGTTGAAATCGCCAGTGAATTTAGATCACGAAAGCACACCATCGCCGATAACACGCTGCTGGTTACCTTATCGCAATCGGGCGAGACCATTGATACGCTCGCGGCACTTAAGGTTGCCCGTGAAGCCGGCGTGGCGCACACCCTAACGATTTGCAATGCGCCCGAATCTACGCTGGTACGTGAGTCTGAACTGGTGTTCATGACGCACGCCGGGCCGGAAATCGGTGTAGCCTCTACCAAGGCCTTCACTACCCAGTTGGTATCGCTGCTGCTACTGGTGGTTTCGATTACCAGACACCATCGCCTAAAGCCCGCGGATGAAACGAAAATAGTCAAAGAATTGCGCGAGTTGCCAACCATCATCGATGAGACGCTTAAGCGTGAAAAAGAAATAGCTCGGCTAGCGACCTTATTTGCGGACAAGGAGCACGCTCTGTTCCTGGGTCGCGGGACTCAGTACCCAATCGCAATGGAAGGTGCGCTCAAACTGAAGGAGATCTCCTACATTCATGCCGAAGCCTATGCAGCTGGTGAATTAAAGCACGGCCCACTGGCGCTGGTAGATGAAAAAATGCCGGTGATTGCGGTTGCACCCAATAACCGTCTTCTGGAAAAATTAAAATCCAATATTGAAGAGGTGCGCGCGCGCGGCGGGCACATGCTGGTTTTTGCGGATGATCAGGCCAGCATAGATCAAACTGCAGGCGTGGAGATTATTAATATCGGTCGAGTTGACAACATCATCGCACCGATCGTGTTCACCATCCCGCTACAAATGCTTGCCTATCACGTGGCATTGATCAAGGGTACGGATGTCGATAAACCTCGCAATCTGGCAAAATCCGTCACGGTAGAATAATGCGCTTAAACGCCTGCCTTCGGCCTGCCTGATTTATTAATTTCACTTCGTTATTCGTAAACACCTCCGGCAAGGCCTCCAAGGCAATTTTTCCCAAAGGCGTGCGCGGCAACTCATCAACAATCGCAAAACGCTTGATCTGATTGTGCGACGATACAAAATTATTAAATACCTTCAAGACATCTCGCGCGACATCAACCGGATCATCTCCCTCCATCGCCAATACCACAACCGGCTTCTCCTTACGCTCCAGCACTCCGGCCTCCTTGATGCGCGGGTCTCGCTCCAACCAGGTTTCGAGCTCTTCCGGGTACACATTCTTGCCGGCGTCGGTTACGATCAATCGCTTACTGCGTCCGGTTAAGAATACGCGCCCCTGGGAATCAATGCGTGCCAGATCGCCAGTTTTGAACCAACCATCGATCACAGCTTCGGCAGTTTGTGCGTCCTCGGCATAGCCCAACATCAGGTTAGGGCCCGGCAATACAATTCACCACGCCCCATTTCATCTGGATTTACGATTTTGACTTCTGACCAGAGCACCGGTTTGCCTACGCTTTCGTGAGCCTCATCAAATTCTTTTTGCACACACAGCAGGGGAGAAGTTTCCGTCAGTCCATAACCCTGTCGAAGCGGTATGCCCAGTTTGTGGTAAAACTCCGTTATCTTGCCATCCAGGTGTGAACCTCCGCTCACCCAACACTTAATCGCACCCACCAATG
>PVMS01025727.1_pt1 | contig 18171 bp, 14 predicted proteins | sample 1853461 | NCBI WGS metagenome assembly PVMS01 (sample SAMN08582032, study PRJNA380276) | Marine sediment metagenome, whole genome shotgun sequencing project. | isolation source: ocean sediment barecode stripped | collected 2017 | reverse complement strand
CTGACTGAAACCAATGAAATAGACTGGAGCAATTTAAAATTTGTGGTTTTATATAAATATTCATCAAAAGAACACGAATACAATCCCTTTTTAATTCATACAAGATTGATCAACTCAGATTATAATCACTTTTATTTCAATGCCGTGAGATATAAAGGAGAGTGGTTTCTTGAAGACACAATGGAAATCACAAAGGACGAAAAATATGCCCCGAATGATTGAATTGATAAAATGAAAAATTAATAAACTGGCTACAACAACGGTTAAAATTTATGTCTTCATTTGATCTTAACTCGAAGTTAAAGAATATTTAATAACTAACTAATAGAGGGATATAAATTATCAGCGTAAATTCAATTTTAACCTGTAGCCGTACTTCAGGACTAGACATTTGAATAAAAAATTTAAACAAAAATCAAAATGAATTTTAAAAAAATAATAGTTTTTTTTATGTTACCAATTTTCTTTGGTTGTACTAATAATATAACTAATAATAAAAGAGTAGTTATTATAGCTTTGGATGGATTAAGTGTTGAAGGATATCAAAAATCAAAACACCCAAGTTTAGACGCACTTATGAATGATGGAGTTTTATCTTTAAATACTCGTTGTGTTATGCCATCTGTAACTTTACCAAATTGGACGAGTCACTTAACTTCGGGTGGACCAGAACAACATGGTGTTACTTCTAATGCATGGAGAATTGATAATCAAAAATTCCCTCCAATAGAGAAAGATGATTTGGGGTATTACCCCTCAATTTTCAAAATTTTAAAAGAGCAAATCCCTAATGTTAAAACAGCTTATTATTATAATTGGGCAGAATTAATTAATTCCATTAATAAAGAGTATATAGATGACTTGAATTTTGAAGAAAACGATAGTTATATTGAAAATTATGACAGAGCATATAATTTCATTGCTGAAAACAAATCAAATCCATCACTTGTTTTTTTATACTCTGTACATATTGATCACGCAGGACATCGTAATAAATGGATGTCTCCTGAATATATAAATTCTATAGAAACTGTAGATGTCGAAATTGGGAAATTTATAGCTAAATTAAAAGCCTCTGGACTTTACGATGACACAAACTTTCTATTAATTACAGACCATGGTGGCACAAGAACATCTGGTCATGGAGGATTAAGTATTGAAGAAATGGAAGTCCCTTGGGGAATTACAGGACCTGGTATCGTAAAAGGAAAATCACTTAATGAACCTAACAGCAACGCAAATACAGCAAAGATAATTTCTACTATTTTTGGTTGTAATGAAACTCCTAAATCTTGGATAGGAAAAGTTCCTCCATCAATTTTTGAGTAAAAAACTATAAGATATAAGAGCCAATAAAACTGCATACAACAAAGAACTGTGGTAAAAAACAACTAATATTTTATTAATTTTTAACTAAAGTACTTCTATAAGTTTCATCATAAATTAGCCCTGATTTTGCAACAGCAAAAGCTTGTTTTAACAGCTTATTACAAACAGCAATTAGGGCTAGTTTTTTGCTTTTATCCTTGGCCACAATTCTATCGTAAAGTGCTTTGCAAGCTTTGTTGTTTTTACACGCTGTAAAACTGCACATAAACAATAGATTTCGTAATTTTTTGTTTCTCATTTTACTTATTCTGGGGCGTCCCTTAATGCTGGTTCCAGATTGCCTAATAATTGGTGTTAAACCTGAATAAGAGCATAATTCTGAGGCACTAGTAAAACGTTCAAACCCATCGGTTAAAACAATTAACATAATTGATGTTTTTCTACCTAAACCAGGTATGCTTTCTAATCTCGTTAATAATTCCTGATGGTCCATTTTTACTATTTGAGTCAGCTTTTCTTCCAAAGATTTTATCTCTTTTTGTATCTGTTTTAAACTTCTTTTTAAAGACCTTACAACAAGTAAACTAGGATTACCTAAAACATCTTCGCCGTGTATCTTATTCTTTAATGCGGTGGTTTGTTTAAAGTAAATACTTAGTAGTCTGATGATTTGCAAACATTCAATTTGGTTTTTAGTTTGTCCTTTCCAAAGTTTTAATTCTACACTTTGAGCATACAAACAAATCATTTTTGCATCACTCTTGTCTGTTTTGATTTTTGACAATCGCATCTGGATAAATCGTTTTACAGACAATGGGTTTTCTACAGAAACTCTACTATTATTCTCTATTAAATAATAGGCCAGCTTGTAATGATAATAGCCTGTGGCTTCCATTACACAATGACTCTTTTTACCCAATAGCATTACAAACTTTTTAAACCCTTTGAAATCGTTTGCAAATTGAAAGTAAGTTCCGTTAGAATCCATTACATCAAATACATCTTTTGAAATATCAATTCCAAAATAAATCATATCTTTATTCATAAGAAAATTAGTTTAGGAAAGGACAATCTACTTTTATTTCAACTACTTAAAATCGAGATCTAAAGTCTCACAGAACTGTACGAAGTAGAAGTAGAAAAGAGAGGGGGTTTTCAATGTTGACGAGATCTAAAGTCTCTACGTATAAAATAACCTTAATCCGCTCTTTTGTTCTTTCTTGTTATTTAATAAATATAAAAGATTGTAAACTTAAGCCGTATAAAATTAATTGCTGTTTCAAGCCTACTTACGAAAATCCTCGCAAATTTTCTAATTGGTTTTGTATTTGCTAAATTAGTCGCTTAAACACGCAAAAAATCTTATACAAACACGTTGGCAAACATTTAATAGTGTAACATTTATGAGTAAACCTGAGATGATAAAAAAAGTAATTAAAGGCTGTAACATCCTCTTTTTTCTATAATTTAGTTGTCAATAATGAACGATAAAGACTATTTTTCGCATTTATATGAGATAGCGAGTCACCTAAACATGGAATTTTCTCTACATTCCGCACTTCGCAAATCTTTAGAGAAGACTGTAAAAATTCTAGATGTAGAAACGGGTTGGTTCTGGCTTACTGAACCAGATAATAAATCGGTTTATCTAGCTGCTTCTTATAATCTACCTCCTGCTTTAAGCAATCATCCCGAGCGATTATCTGGTTGGTGTTATTGTATAAAACAATACTTGTCAGACGATATTGATCAGGCAATGAATATCAGTGAAATTACATGCTCACGGCTAAAAGATATTAGCACTGGTACGAAAGGTTTGAAATTTCACGCAATAATTCCCATAATAATCAATCGTCAAAAAGTAGGACTCATGAACTTACTTAGTAAAGAAACTCGGCAACTAGACGAAAAGGAACTGGCCATTCTTAACACCATCAGTGAATTGGTCGGAACTGCAATTCAGCGTACCAGATTGCAACAATCATATAGTAGTAAGAACATTGAATCAGATGCAACCATTCGCAAAGTGTTAGAGCGGGTTTTCCACCCGCAAATAGAAGCCATAATTTCATGCCTTGATACCCCAAATAGTAACAAGGACAAAATGAATGAAGCACTGAACAAGGCGAAGGAACTTCAGAAGCAATTATCTATAATTAGTAAAGAGGCAAAGGAGCAAGAAGGAACAGAGATGAGGACAAAAGAGTTCCTTTATCCTGAGTCACCCCTTACAAAACGCGAATTAGAAGTACTTATCCTGATAAAGAAAGGCCTCACCAACGGTCAAATTGGTAAACAACTATTCATAGCCGAACGCACTGTTAAATTTCACGTTACTGCAATCCTATCCAAACTCAATGCCAACACTCGCACCGAAGCAGTAGATATCAGTTTAAAGAGAGGACTACTTAGTACCTGACTCACATTCAAGCTCTTCTTGACCTGTACTATAGTACAGGTGATTTTCTGTACTTAAGTCCGTTTTATAATTCCTGTACTATTATGATATTTGTTCCAAACTAAAACAAAATAGTATGAGAACACAGAATATGTATTTGGAACATGCCAACATTACAGTGAGCAATCTTCAAGAAGCGATCAAATTCTTCCAGACTGCTTTCCCTCACTTTAAGATAAGAGGAGGTGGCAACGATATGAGAGAGTGGATCCATTTTGGTGATGATGATACCTACATAGCTATTAACCAGGCTAAACAAAATGATTTAAAAGCTGACAAGAACTACGACAAAATTGGGATAAATCACCTAGGTTTTGTAGTACAGGATGTCGAGGAGATAGCAAACAATCTGTTAAGCAACGGTTACAAACGGGATTATCCAAAACAAGTGGAGCAATTCAGAATCAGGGACTATTTTGCTGATGCTGACGGAAACCAGTATGAGTTCGTACAGTACCTTAGTGAGGTGGTACAGGAAAAAAACAGTTACAGTAACTAAATCAAATTAAAAAGAAAAGAGAAAGCGAAGTTAATCCCGAGTCCTCGGGATTGATTTACTCGCTTTCTCTTTTCTTTTTTTACGATTATTTCGTTTTTCTTTTGAAAAATGGATTAAAAGGCTAGATTCATTTAACAAGTGCAACAGGTTAGTTAAAATTAGTTAATAACACTTCATTTCAAATTTTAAAGAAATTTTAGCTAAATTTAAGAAAATAATAATCAATGATTTTCATATATAATACAATTATGTTAAAGACTAACTTTAAAAATAATTCAATTCTAATTAATTTGGTATTGTTCATTTTTATCAACACTTTATCTGCACAAGTAATGGGTGGAAGTGATAAATTACATTATTGGGGCGATATTGATGGGTTTATTAATCAACAAGATAAAGTTACTTTAGATTTAGTTCAAGAAGCTTTAGCAAAATACCAACCTTCATTACAGGAACCATTAGAGCGAAAAATGACAATGTTAATGCTCGATGGAGTCTTACATGAAGAAAAAGCTGCTCATCGTCCGGCGGTCCAAAATTTTTTGCACGAAAGGATATTAATGACTCTGGATAAATTACAGCAAACAAAAGTAAAAAGTGGTGCTATTATTTGGAAATTGTACAACCATGGTTTTATAATTCGCACTGCTACCGTCACTTTTGCCTTTGATTTGGTCCGTGCACATTCAGCCAAAGCTGAAGGTTTTTCAATAGAAAATGAGACTATGAAACATATTATTGAACAATGTGATGCATTATTTATAAGCCATAGACATGGAGATCATGCTGACAAATGGGTTGCTCAATCATTTATTGACTATAACAAACCCGTTGTTGCTCCACCCGAAGTTTGGAAGGACCTTCCAATCCATAGTAAAATTACTCATCTAACAAGGGAAGCTCAAATGCAGCAAGATTTAATCATCAAAGATGGTAAGCAAAAATTAAGGGTAATCAATTATCCCGGGCATCAAGGTTCGAATATTGAAAACAATGTGCCTTTGATTTTTACGCCTGAAGGAATGTCCTTTGTGCAAACAGGTGACCAATCTGGACCTGTTACAGATTGGAATTGGATTGATCAGGTTGGAAACAAAAATCATGTAGATGTACTTTTTCCAAATTGCTGGACACCAGATATTCAAAGAATGGTAAAAGGATTTGATCCTGAATTGGTCGTTACGGGACATGAAAATGAAATGGGCCACACTATCGATCATAGAGAATCTAATTGGCTAACATATACAAGATTAAAGGATTCACCTTCTCCTTTTATCTTAATGACCTGGGGAGAATTTTATCATTATTACCCTAAGTAACAAATTTTCTAATATATAAAGCGGGTTGAAGGTTATATTTTTTCTCATTCATTAAAAAAACGAATCACCTTCCAGTGAGAAAATAGTATTTAATTCAAACTAAAAGAAAAAATATGATACATAAAAAATTAGTATTAAACGGTGTATTATTACTCTTCGCTTTGTTTATGATTATTGGTTTTATAAAGAACAATAAGCCTGAAAGAAATCAAAAAACCTTAAAAGTGATTTCATATAATATTTGGAATGGTTTTGATTGGGGTAAAGATGAAGACCGTAAAAATACATTTATTTCCTGGGTCAATGTTCAAAATCCCGATGTATTGGCGCTTCAGGAGTTATGTGGCTATACTGAGACACAATTATTAGAAGATGCTAAAAAATGGGGGCATAATTATGCGGAAATTGTAATAACCTCTGGATATCCAGTTGGGATTACATCAAATAGCCCTATTGAAGTAAAAGAAAAGATACTAGACAATATGCATATTGGTGCATTACACTGTAAAACTGCCAATATCGATTTTATGGTGATTCATTTTTCACCTTTTAGTTACAAAAAAAGACATGAAGAAGCAAAAATTATTTTAGATAAACTATCGAAGTTTCTAAAGCACAAGATAAATATATTGTTTTGGGAGATTTTAATGCGGTTTCTCCCTTTGATGCCGATTTATATAAAAATAAAGAAACACTTTTAAGTTCAAAGAAAGCTTCAGAAGCAGAACATAGCCACGTTAGAAACCTGTTTTATGGTGAATTGGAGTTTGGAGTTTTAGGTACTTTTTTAGGATACCCATTAATAGACGTCACTCAAAAATACACTTCGGGATGGGAAGACAGAGTAAGTTGCCCTACACAGGTTTTTGAAACAGAAAAAGGTATGGGTCGGAATGAAAACTCTACACGTATAGATCATATTTTAACCTCACCCTTTTTAGCCGAAAAGTGTGTTCAAGCCAAAGTGTTAAATAGAAAAGATACATTTTATCTATCTGATCATTATCCTGTTGTGGCTGAGTTTGAATTTTAAATTAATTAGATCACATAGGCAATAATAATATCAGTCTACGAACTTAAATTGGTAGCAAAACGTCAATAAAACAATTAATATTGAACAGTATAGTATTTATCAATCTGGCGCAGGATTGCAACGATTTGTATCGGATTATTAATGTTAAATTAAATTTGAAAATAAAATAAATTAATGAATCATAAAAGAATGGGAAAGAGGATTATAGTATTGGTTTTAGGAATCTTAGCATTTCAAATAAACGCACAAAGTAGTGCTGAGATTTACAATGGCGAACAATTAAAATATATTGGAATGCCAGTTGGAGGTATCAATACAGGTCAAGTGTATTTAGGAGGAGACGGCCAATTATGGTATTGGGATATTTTTAATATCCAACGAATAAGACCTGGAGGACCCGGAGATAAGTTTTACATCAACCCAATGGTACAAGATCACAAGTTTGATCAAGGTTTTGCAATTCGAATTAACAAACTATTGCCAACCACCATAACACCAATGGTAAGGCCTTTAAATAATGATGGCTTTTCAGAAATTACTTTTAAAGGGGAATATCCAATGGGTAAAGTGACTTTTAAAGATGTTGATTTTCCTGTATCAGTAAAATTAAATTCATATTCACCATTTATTCCTACAGACCATGAATCATCAGATTTTCCTGCAGTAGTGATGGAATATTCATTGACGAATGATTCAAAAGACAAAGTATCCGTAGAACTATTTGGTTGGTTGCAAAATATGTCAAATTTTCAAACTGCGAATTCAGCAGAAGGAACCCATTCCAATACCATTCAAAAATCTGGAAATAGTATACAACTAGTAACATCTTCTATTGTTTCATCAGAAAATAAAGACTTACCAGATTATGGCAATATGTCGTTAACGCTTTTAGAAGGTAATAAATCTTGGGCTACACCTAGTTCATCAAATGATATCGATTATAATTTAGGAGAGATTAGAGGTTCAGAAAAGAAAACAGCTGAAACTAGATTAGGAATTAATTTAACAGGAGTAATTGGTAAAGAAGTAATACTTGAAGCTGGTGAAAGTAAATCTATAACCTTTATTTTGTCTTGGTATTTTCCAAATGTGCATCGTAAAGAAAGTGGTTTTCATGATCTAAAAAATAGAGAAAACTTACGTCATTATTATAGTAAAAAATTCAATTCTTCAGCAGATGTTGCAAATATTATTGTAGCCAATCAAGAAAAATATTTAAAAACTACAAAAACATGGAATAAAATTTGGTACGACGCCTCCTTACCATTATGGTTTTTAGATAGAACTTTTTTGAATACCAGTATTTTAGCCACAACTTCTTGTTATCGTTTAGATGATTTAACAGATGACCCTGATAATGAAAATCGTTTTTATACCATGGAAGGAGTGTATTTAGGACATGGCACTTGTACTCATGTATTTCATTATGAGCAGGCCTTAGGGCGGGTCTTCCCAAGTCTGGCACGTCAATTACGAACACAAATTGATTATGGTTTATCATATAATGAAGATGGTGTTATTGGTTATCGGGGAGAGTTGAGCAGTATCGGACAGCACGATGGCCGTGGGTATGCCGTAGATGGACAAGCTGGTACAATTTTAAGAGCATATAGAGAGCATACCACAGCTTCGGACAATGTGTACTTAAAAACCTACTGGCCGAAAATTAAAAAGAGTTTGGAATATATGATAGCTCACGATGCTGAAAGGTCAGTTACAGCAGATGGTATTTTAGAAGGTATCCAATACAATACCTTAGACAAAATGTGGTATGGTAAAAATGCTTGGCAAAGTAGTATGTACAATGCCGCTTTGCTGGCAGGTACTGCTATGGCAACCGAAATGGGGGATAAATTATTTGCAAAAAAATGCGAAGCCATTGCTAAATTAGGTCAGCAAAATATTACCAATCAACTATTTGATGGTGAATATTTTATCAATATTCCAGACTCTGAAAATACCGAAAATCCTAATACAGGTATTGGTTGTCACATCGACCAGGTATTGGGGCAATCTTGGGCAATACAAGCAGGACTACCAAGGGTATTACCAAAAAAAGAAACCGTTAGTGCTTTAAAATCAATTTTCAAATACAATTTTCAAAAAGATGTAGGCAAGTATTTGGATACGGCAACTATTAAAAATGTGCGTTTCTATGCCTTACCCGGTGAAGCAGGAACTATTATGTGTACCTTTCCTAAAGGAGGAGCTCTTGAATCTAAAGGAACGAAAGCTGCTGAATGGGATAATTTAGTAGTGGGGTATTTTAGTGAGTGTATGACTGGGTTTACCTATCAAGCAGCTGCCCACATGATTGCAGAAGGTTTGGTGGATGAAGGGATGACCATGATTAAAGCCATTCACAACCGTTATGCACCAAATAAAAGAAATCCATATAACGAAATTGAATATGGGAATCATTATACGCGTGCAATGTCTAGTTATGGTGCGTTCATTTCGGCATCTGGGTTTACATTAAATGAACCAAATGGAAGTATTGGTTTCGCGCCAAAAATTAATCCAATTGATTTTAAATCTGCTTTTATTACAGGAAATAGTTGGGGAACTTTTATTCAAAATGTTAAAAATGGTACGCAGAAAGTTTCTTTGGAATTGGCTTATGGAAGTTTGAAATTGAGTGAAATCAAATTGGATAATTTATCTAACGAGAAGGAAGCAATCCTTGAAGTAAATGGTAAATCAATTAAGGTGAAATCTAAAAAAGCAGCAGATAAAATTCTTTTTAGTTTTAAAGATGTCAATTTAGTAAAAGGTGATAAACTTAATCTAACTTTTTAAGATGGGTTCCAATAATTTTAATAGAACAACAAAAAATTAGTCAAATGAAACGCAGAAAATTTATACATCAATTAGGGATTGGAGCAGCAACTACAATCATTCCATCTACGCTATTATCATTTAAACCTGGCATTTCATCAGAAAAAAAAATCAAAAACCTTAAATTTTGGTATTGTTGCCGATGTGCATAAAGATTTAATACCAGATGCCAATCAGCGTTTAGAAACATTTATTGATCAAGCTCAAAAACGAGAAGTAGATTTTATTATTCAGATGGGTGATTTTTGTTTTGCAGAATCAAAAAACAAAGACTTCATGAAAATTTGGGAAACCTACAAAGGACCGAAATATCATATTTTAGGAAATCATGATATGGATAGAAATACAAAAGAAGAAATGCTGGATTTCTGGGGCATGCCAAAAACTTATTATTCTTATGATTTTGGAGGCTATCACTTTATTGTTTTAGATGCTAATTTTTTATATCAAGACAATACTTATATAGATTATAAGCATGCCAATTTTTATGTAGATGCCAGTGTAAGGACATTCATTAATGATGAACAAATAGAATGGTTTAAAGCCAATTTAGAAGCAACCAAGCTACCAACAATCATATTTTCACACCAAAATTTATGGCATAGTATAAAAAACCGTATGGTTTTACAAAAGATTATTGAAGTACAAAAAGAGAAAATTATTTGTTGCCTTAGCGGTCATAGTCATGCTGATTTTCATTATCAAAAAAACGATATAAACTATATTGGTATAAACAGTATGTCTTACCAATGGTCTGATAAATATACTACCACAGAACGATTTCCAAAGGAATTATATAAGCAATATAGTAACCTCCATCATATCGCAGCATACAAAGACCCATTGTATGCGTTTGCAAGTTTAAACCCAAAGGGAAAAATGGCAATTGAGGGTGTAAAGAGTACATGGATGCCGCCTTCACCTTACGATGTAGGTAAGCCAAAAGAAGAGAAAGGTATTTCTAATACACCTCAGATATCGGATTATAATATAAAATTTTGAAAGTAGATTTTATGATTTTTTTGTTTCTCTTTTTAAAAATGGATTAATAGTTCATCCGCTAAAAAGGAAATTTCGAAAAATAAGAAAATACTGCTAACAAACGATATAGCACATGCCTCTACTCAGTCATTTGAAAGTCATGAGGCACGTGCCATATCTGGTCGTTATGTGTTTTCGGAATGACTGGTTTCTTCCCAAATTCAGTAAGATGTTGATTTTAATGTTGAAAATTACAGGCATATTCGTCTTAAGATATAATCAAGCGTTTATTAATACAGCCTCTTCTTTATTTTGTTGGAAATTATGCAAAGTTACGGACTGGATTTGAATAATGTTTTTTATCTAATTTTCATCCCAATAATAAATATATATTATGAAGATTGTTAGTATATTTGATTGATGTACAATATATTAATACTGAATAACATATTTAAAAATAGACAACCCATTAATTTGAAATGATATGAATACGAAAAAATCGCTTATACTGGCTTTAATCGTTATTTTTTTGGCAAATCAGAAATTGGCTGCACAGCAAGAGTTTACTCCGGCAGATCCGGAATACTATGCCATGGACAGGGAACATATTGCTTTCGATGACGAGCAAGTACTATTGGTTAATTATCGAGGATTTGTATCGCCAAGGCAGTACAGCGTAACACAATTTACCAATGTATGGTTTTTGCCAATAGGTGCTCCACGTTACGAATTCAATTTAAACTTTTTTGATAAAGGAACAGAGCGTTTAATCGAAGATGACGTTCCAACAAAATGGAAATCGTGGATAGATGATGGTGGCAGCTACGATCCGCTGGGTTCTAACTTTCGCCCTAATTCACCATCAATAATGGTTACGCAGGATGAAATATGGCAACCTAACCAGTATCACCGAACAGCTACCTTCCACAAAGAATATAACAAAAAATGGGTGACCTTTTCTGCAGAAAGTTGGACTAATGTATCCTTCGAAGACGATGAGGTTTTTATAAAATTGACATTTACAAACCGAAACTCAAAAGATTTGGAAATGACCATTAAACCGAATCAGGTAGCAGAGGAATTGGTTTGTCATTTCAAAGAAGGTTCAACAAAAGTAGATTCCCTTGGTGCCTTTACTATTGGTAGTAAAGTGGCACATGCCCGTGTTTCTTCATCGATACAAGAAAGGAGCGATGAAGGGTTTGAAATAAGCATTGCACCCGGAAAAACAGAAACTTACTATTTTGCTGTAAAATTTTACGAACCACAAAACGGAGCTCCTAATATTTACCAGTCTGATATTAAGGATCGGATGATAAAGGCCGATAAAAAAACGAGAGAAATGCTGGCCTGGGCTTACAATAAGCTCCCAAAATTAACAAGCAGCAATAAAAAGCTCGAAGAATATTACTACCGCTGTTTATTGTCTGTTTTAATGAGCCGTTACGAAAATCCTAATTATATATCGGATATATTTTGGGCGGTTGGTACCTGGCCCTACACCATTAGTTGGGATACTTCGTATGCATCTGATTTAATTGCCATGCTCGAACCTGAAAGTTTAAAAGCTGCAATTTTAACCGACTTTGAGCAAGTGCAATTGAAAAGGACTTATGTGGGTTGGAATGGTGCTCATTGGGATATTCTATACATTCAAGAGCCTTTTGCACTTCAGATAATGATTGAAGCCTATATAAGGCATACAGGCGACTACTCGATTTTTGATGAAAAGGCAGCTGGTGTTTCGGTTTGGGAATGGATGCAACGCTGGGTGGATGAACTTCAAACCAATTATGCCAACGAAAAAGGCTTAATTGATGTGGGATACAATACCGAAAAAATTATTGAAATCCGTACCGATGGTTATAATCATGCTGTGCCAATTACCAATACCTTGACCATAGATTTATTGTACACCATGTCGGATTGGGCAAAAAAACGAGATGAGAAAAAGATGCAGAAAACGTATTTTGAGGACGCCGAAAAACTTAAATCATTGGTTAATCAGTACATGTGGAATGAGAAATTGGGCTGGTTCGATAATTTGTATCCCGACGGTACCAAAGGCACCATTTGGACATATCATTTGTTCGACTTGCTGGGAACCGATTTTCTTCCCGACCACCAATTATATCGTCTTGTAAGCCATTTACAGGAAGGTGAGTTTCTTGGAGAGTATGGGGTCTATTCCATTGCTCGTAGAGACACGGTTCATTGGGATTTGATTGATTCCGACTGGGGAGGTGGCGGACAATATGCCGGAATGCCAGGGCGTATTTCACGTAACTTGTACCAAAAAGGTTTTGCTGGTAAAGGTTGGGATGTACTAAAACGCCACATTCGATATGTGGACCATTTCCCTTACTTACCTCAGAATCCTCGGATTGACACGCCTGAACAAGATCGTTCTTCGATGCCATTACAGATTTCCGCAGGGGCAGGCCTGGAGGCCATTGTTTTTGGAACTTTTGGGGTAAAAATGGAAGGAGATAAATTAACCATTAAACCATTTAATCACGAAGATATAGGAGAAGCAATGCTGAAGAATCTACACTATAAAGGTCGAGTATTCGGTATTCAATTAACCCGAAAAACTTTCTCGGTGTACGAGGGTGATAAATTGATTGCTACTAAGTTTTATGGTGAAGAGGTAATTTTATAAAGAATCTGAGATGGATAGAAGAAAATTTATACAAGTAACAAGAATTTCAGGAATAATAATTATAGGCTTAATGCCCTTGTTGTCGTGTACCGAAAATGGCACCGAAATTAAAAAAGAACTAAAAAAGCAAGCTTTATTAGCTTTTCAGCGCTTCGAAGAAGTTTGGGATTTTTTCGATTTTTGGAAACGCGGAAATACTTTCGATGCTTGTTTGGTTTTCGCTAATGCCGTGCAGCAACGTTGGCCAAACGACCCCCAGGTAAAAGAAATGAATCAGAAAATTTATGAAATCATGGTGTGAAAAATATCCGATAATCTCTATCGAGGATCCATTTGCAGACACCGATATTGCTAATTGGAAACGCTTTAAATCTGAGATGGGAACTAAGGTCCAGATTATTGGTGATGATTTATTCACGACCAATATAAAACATATTGAACAGGGCATTGAACAAGGCTTGGCAAACTCGGTATGGATAAAATTGAACCAAATCGGATCGGTCACCGAAACAATAGAGGCTATTCGTTTGACCCAGAAGGCAGGCTGGTTTCCCGTCGTTTCCCCGAGATCAGGTGAAACAGAAGATGCATTTATAGCTCACTTGGCTGTGGCCACCAATAGCCGGTCAACTAAAAGTTGGGTGATTTGATAGAAGCGAAAGAATGGTGAAATGGAACGAAAATATAAGAATCCAACGTCATTTAGGGAATAACGCTAAATTCATTGGTGCAGATATATATAGTAAAATATTGGATTAGCACTAGAATTTGGAATTTTTTTTTACTTTTGGTTACCAGTCACCCAAGGCAATACAGTGGAAAATAAAAACAAAATAATTCTAGAAATAGCCACATGGTATTCAACGACCTGATAACCAAAATTGTCGGTTCGGATAAAGTAAATAAGTGACAAATTATATGCAGTTAACTACTGTCTATTAATAAATATCAATAATAAATGTCTACAAAATGAAACTAGATGCTCCATATATTAACGGTAAAGGAAAAGAAGAAAACACCTTTGATGCTATTGTCATAGGTTCCGGAATGAGCGGAGGCTGGGCTGCTAAAGAACTTTGTGAAAAAGGGTTAAAAACACTTGTTCTTGATAGAGGGCGTATGGTAGAACACATAAAGGATTACCCTACTGCCTTTAAAAATCCTTGGGAATTACCACATAGAAACACGCTCACTCATAGGTTTAGGGAGGATAATCCGATATTGGCACGCAGCGGAGTGGTTAGTGAAGCCAACGAACATTTTTTCGTTAAAGATAAAGTACACCCCTATGTACAGCGTAAACCTTTTGAATGGATAAGAGGGTACCAAGTAGGAGGGAGATCCCTTGTGTGGGGTAGATGGACCCAGCGCTGGAGTAACACTGACTTTGAGGCAAATGCTAAAGAAGGTATCGCTATTGATTGGCCTATCCGCTATAAGGATATTGCACCTTGGTATAGTTATGCAGAGAAATTCATAGGTATTAGCGGCAATAGGGACGGGCTACCGCAAATTCCGGACGGGGAATTTTTACCCCCTATGGATATGAATTGTATCGAAACCCACTTTAAAACGTCCTTGGCATCAAATTATGATGACAGGCATTTAGTTATTTCAAGAACCGCCAACCTTTCAAAAAAACATTTGGGTCGCGGTCCCTGTCAGTATCGTAGTCTTTGTGATCGCGGCTGTCCTTTTGGTGGGTATTTCAGTAGTAATTCTGCAACATTACCAGCCGCTGCTAAGACCGGGAATATGACCATACGGCCCAATTCTATCGCGCATTCAATCATATTCGATGAAAAAACACAAAAAGCTAGCGGGGTACGGGTCATCGATGCTATCACCAAGGAAACGACCGAATACTTTGCGAAAATTGTTTTCCTAAATGCATCTACATTAAATTCGGCACTTGTACTTCTTAATTCAACATCTTCGAGATTCCCTGATGGTATGGGTAATGACAGTGGCGAACTGGGGCATAATCTAATGGACCATAACTACGATGCTTTTATTACCGGCGAACATGAAGGCTACAAGGATAGTTACTACTTGGGCAGAAGACCAACTGGTACATATTTGCCTCGATTTAGAAATTTTGGAGCGGACAAACAATCCGGTTTTCTTCGTGGATATGCTTTCGCTGGAGGAGGGAGTAGGCCGGCGTTCAGTATTCAGAGTGAAGGGGTAATAGGTAAAGAACTTAAAGAAAATCTTACCGAATTGGGCCCTTGGAGGTTTGGTATGAATGGAATGGGTGAGTGTTTGCCTTATCACGAAAATAAGGCAACCTTGAGCAAGGACGAAACTGACCAATGGGGAATGCCGTTGTTGGAGATTGATGCGGAGTTTAAGGACAATGAAAAAAATATGACCAAAGATATGTTCGAAAGTGGTATTGAAATGATGGATAAGGCTGGTTTTAAAAATATTCAGGACATCAATATCAATCGTAATCTTGGGGGCAATATCCATGAGATGGGCACGGCAAGAATGGGTCGGGATCCAAAGACTTCTGTTTTAAATGGCAATAATCAAGTATGGGGAGCAAAAAATGTTTTCGTCTCTGATGGAGCCTGTATGACCTCTAGTGCTTGTCAAAACCCATCGTTGACCTATATGGCACTTACTGCTAGGGCCACCCATTTTGCAGTAGAAGAATTAAAAAAAATGAACCTTTAGGACAATTGAAAGTGTTTAGAACAATCACACAATATATTTTTGAGGCAATTACATCAAATCGATAAATATGAAAAGAAAAACATTTTTAAACCGAATGTTACAGGCAGGAGGAGGCATTGTTTTGCTCCCTTCATTAAGCCTTCTTAATGGTTGCGAGTATGCTCCAACCGTAAGAACAAATTTAACGGATACAGATATTCCACTTTTAGATGAAATAGGGGAAACTATTATCACTTCCTCTGGGGGTACACCAGGTGCAAAGGCCGCAAACATAGGAGCGTACATGATTCTTATGGTACAGGATTGTTACACGCCAAGGGATCGAGAGATTTTTTTGAATGGTCTTAACAGCCTTGATACTGAATGTACAAAGCAATATAGAAATTCATTTGTTCATTTAAAGGTAAACCAAAAACAGAAGATATTAGAAAAAATTCAGGCAGAGGCAATTGCTCACAATTCAGAAAATACTAAGCGAGAACAAGCTTTACCACACTATTTTAACTTTTTTAAAAATCTTACAATTTCCGGATATTTTACTTCCGAGATAGGAATGACCGATGCTAGAAAGTACCTTCCAATACCCGGAAGGTTTGAAGGTTGTATCCCATATAAAAAGGGAGATCGCCCCTGGGCAATGTAAAATAAGGTAAAAATGTCAACGAGTTAAATCCAAGGTTTAAAAGATCCATGGAGCCGGTAATCTAAAGTGAATTAACTATTAAAAGCCTTTGTTCAAACTATTTGTAGTAGTTTAGGAATCATTCCAGAAATATAGTATCAATTTAAAATTACTGAAAATGAAAATCAATCCTATTATTACGTCATTATTAATGATTGTTCTTGTAACCATCGCCTCAACTTCAATGTATGCACAAGAAAAATCAGTGCCATTTGAAGGACGATGGAACATGGTAATATATCAAGAAGGGGCAGAGCTTCCATCATGGTTGGAGATGCGGCCGTGGGGATATACAATGGTTGGCAGATTTTTACATGTAGGTGGAAGTCCCAGGCCACTTTCCGAAATAAAAGTAGAAGACAACCACTTTAGTTTTGCCGTGCCTTGGGAGTCGGAAAGTAGACTTCTAAAATTGGAGGGCAAGATGATTAGTGAAAGCTTACAGGGCACTATTCACTATCCCAATGGTAAAAGCTATAAATGGTCAGCCCATAGGGCACCTAATCTTCCTTACGATAAAAACCCTGTTTGGGGAGAACCAATAGTACTTTTTAATGGTAAAAATTTAAATGGATGGCACGCACTTGGGGAAAACCAATGGGTAGCAGAATCTGGAATTTTGAAAAGCCCGAATGCTGGCTCCAATTTAGTTAGCGATGACGAGTTCACGGATTTCAAACTGCACGTCGAATTTCGTTATCCAAAAAATGGAAATAGCGGGGTATATCTTAGAGGAAGGTATGAAGTACAGATTTCTGATGGAAAAGGAAAGAATCCGACAAGCGAGGAATTCGGAAGTATTTTCGGTTTTCTTTTACCCAATGAAATGGTAGCAAAGAATCCTGGCGAATGGCAATCTTTTGATATAACTTTAATTGGCAGAAGGGTCACTGTTGAGGCCAACGGTTCTACAATAATTAATGATCAAATACTGCCAGGTATTACCGGAGGGGCTATTAATGGTAAAGAAGACGAGCCAGGGCCATTTATGCTTCAAGGAGATCATTATCCGATCGAGTATAGAAACATTATAGTTACCCCGAGGGTTACCAGAGGTAAGAAATAGACATAATGCACAGTTATAATTCTAAAGATTTATAACATTACTATGCAAAATAGTTAGCTGAGGAGATGAAGCGGTTAAATCAGAAAGACCAAATATTACATGCCAGTTGCAGAAATGTAACTGGTTTTATTCTCTCAATTAATTCCTATATTTACGAAGTGAATTAACCATGTAAAAATTATTCTCTCGCAAAAATCAGAAGCCCTTTTGATGTTTTAATTGAATCTAAACTCAATAATAACAAGGGATGATAGCGGATGATGATAATTACAAATAAACACTATATAACGTTTATTAACTAGTTATAAGCAATTAAGAAATCAATAAGTACAACTGTGAATAATTCGATTTTTAGAAAAGATGGTACCGCACAAGGGGTAGCTAAACAGCGTTTGATTGAAACACTGGCTAAACCTGATAAACGCATTATAAATGACCCCTACGCTGACAAGTTTGTAATTGGGGCGGGTATTATCAAACTTATGGGGCATAAGCTAAGCGTTTGGTTAACTCAAAAATTCGCGCCCGGTTTTCACGAACATCTAATTTCCCGTACTCGATTCATAGATGACCTTATCGAAAAAAGTGCTGCTAATGAGGCAGAGCAATATGTCATTCTAGG
>PVMS01010057.1_pt1 | contig 18179 bp, 18 predicted proteins | sample 1853461 | NCBI WGS metagenome assembly PVMS01 (sample SAMN08582032, study PRJNA380276) | Marine sediment metagenome, whole genome shotgun sequencing project. | isolation source: ocean sediment barecode stripped | collected 2017 | reverse complement strand
TTGTACCTTCATACTGGATCACACCATTGATCCTCTACAATTCGTTAACCCCGCAGCAGATGATTTTCGTGTACGGCGCCCGTCCATCTGATGCCTCTCTTGTGCCAGGTGAGGTGGTACCTGATGCATTGCTGCGCGGTTTGAAGGCCTTGGCTGAGCCTACACGCTTGAAGATCATCCGCTATTTAGCGCAAGACCCCCTTTCTCCCGCCCAACTGTCCAGAAGGCTGCGTTTACGCCCCCCCACCGTCGTGCACCATTTAGAGGTACTGCGCTTGGCGGGTTTGGTGAGGTTGAACCTCGAGGTCCCCGGGGAACGAAAGTATGCAGCCCGCCTGGAAGGCTTGGAAGACACCTTTAATAACATCACGGAGTTCCTGCAGACCGATCTGAACCCCTAACTGAGACTTAATTGAACCCCGGCGGAGTAATCTACACCATCGGCACCGCATTGAGCGAGTATGCCGTCAAGGTGCGCACGTTTAGCGGCAATGCGCGCCTTTATTTGCTTAATGTTGTCATAGTTGGGGCAGCCATGGGGGTTTTTCGCCTGCTCTTCAATTTCTACGTGTTGAGCCTGGGATACGACGAAGCCCTGCTCGGCAGTTTGATTACCATCAGCAGTTTGACAGCCCTATTGGCAGCTTTGCCGATGGGCTACCTGGCGGACCTTATAGGTCGAAAAAATTCCCTGTTGATCTCGGGGGCGTTAATGAGCGCCTCTATCATGGCGATTGTTCTCTGGCCGTCAGAAGGAATGCTGTACGGCATGAATGCCGTCTCTGGCATTGGGCAGAGCCTGGCAGCTGTGACCATGGCACCGTTTCTGATGGAGAATTCCGGGGAGAAGGAACGCACCTACTTGTTCAGCTTCAGCTCCGGTTTGCAGATGGCCATGGCTTCCGTTGGAAACTGGATTGGCGGTTATCTGCCAACCTGGATCGGTACCACCCGCGGGATTCCCGCCATCAGCAGCGAGGCTTATGCCGGGGCTTTGATGGTTGTTTCCCTGACAGTTGCCGTCGGTCTGATCCCGTTGGCAATGCTGCGCACGCCGCGCTTGCAGCGCTCTGAAAAATCCGTATTTGCACCCATTACCTACGCTTCGAAAAATCCGGCGCTGCTCGGCAAGTTGATCCTGCCGATGCTGATCACAGCCATTGGTGCCGGGTTGATTATGCCATTCATGAATGTTTTCTTCCGCCAGGTGCATCACCAACCGGATCCGGTGATCGGATCCCTGTTCGCCTGGGGGTCCTTAGCAATGGGGTTAGGATTGCTCCTGGCGCCACTCCTCGCAGATCGAATGGGGAAAATTCAGTTGGTCGTGGTAACACAATCGCTGTCGATCCCCTTTCTCATCATCCTGGGTTTCTCCCCAATATTCTGGATGAGCGCAGGTGCCTATTACATCCGTTTAGCGCTGATGAACATGAGCAGCCCGGTCTACCAGACATTTGTCATGGAGCGTGTTGAGCCCTCAGCCCGAGCAACGGTAGCCAGCCTGGTAAGCATGGCCTGGAATTTTGGTTGGGCATTCAGCCCCACGATCAGCGGGTACCTGCAGGTGCAGTATGGTTTTGGCCCCTCTTTCCTGGGCACCATCATTCTGTACACCGTCTCAACAATCATGTATTATGCATTCTTCCTGCGCGGCAAGCGGCGCCAGGCACATGCCCCGGTCCCCGGGGACTGAGCACACCCATTCTTGCCTCGATTCCCGCCAAAATTATTGACTCCTCTAATTCCTTTCATTTGTGCATTTTGTAACCTTTGCGCCCACTTTGCATCTAAGGGATGAGTGAAAGTTACAAATCTACTGGAGGCTTAATATTTCAATGGAAATGGTGATCGATTTTCCCGGGGGCTCACAGGTGGATGCGCATTTTGGCCCTTACACCGTCAACACGGACCAGCCGCCGATGGGTGGTGGCGAAGGTTCTGCACCAACACCTTTCGCGGTTTTCTTGTCTTCTATCGGCACATGCGCCGGGATTTATGTCTTGGGTTTTTGCAAGAAGCGCGGACTATCAACAGAAGGTATCCGTATCGTACAGCGTGTCCATACTGACCCGGCCACGCGCATGATTGGGAAAGTAGAACTGGAAATCCAGGTGCCGCCGGATTTCCCTGCTAAATACCATGAATCGCTGATCCGCTCAGCAGAGCTGTGTGCTGTGAAGAAGCACATCGAAACCCCACCCCAGTTTGATGTGTTTACCAAAGAGGTGGCGCTGGCAGTTTAGCTATCTGTATATCTTACGGGCGTCTGATTTCTGAGAGCCGCAGCCTCTTATGGCCTGCGGTTCTTGTCAATTAATACCCATTAGTACGGATGTTATAATCAGACTTAATCTCTCCGAAAAGCGGATTCAATAATTCTGAAGGAGGAAGTATGCCCCGCGTAGTGCATTTCGAAATTGCTGCCAATGATCCGGATAAGGCAGCAGCCTTTTACCAAGAAGTCTTTGGCTGGAAGATCACCAAGTGGGAAGGCCCGCAGGAATACTGGCTTGTTGAAACCGGAGCTGAAGGGGAGCCGGGAATTAATGGTGGCTTACTTCGCCCGAATGATATATTTTCGGGTACGGTGAATACGGTCGATGTGCCGGATATGGATGACTATATTGAAAGAATAAAGCAAAACAGGGGTGAGATCGTTGTAGAGAAGCACGCCATTCCAGGTGTCGGCTACAACGCATATGCCAAAGATGTCAGTGGGACCTTGTTCGGCGTTCACCAAGAGGATCCAACCGCGAATTAATGGGGAGACCTTGAACTGATAGTAGGCTGATATCCGATTCCTGACTTCAAACGCTTGGGTTCAACAGGTGTTTCAATTTTCCGGCTGGGTATAGATACAAGAAAGTTTGGATATCGATGATTATGTCCAGAAGGCTTTCTCTAAATCAGAAAATTCCTCCACCGGCCCATCAAATTTATTGCGACCTAAATCCAATACGTAAACGTAATCCGCGATTTTTAACGCCTGACGAATTTCCTGATCCACCAAGATGATTGTGAGACCATCGCGATCGCGTAGATCTACTAACATCTGATAGACTTCCTCGGAGAGCATTTTTGCGAGCCCTGCGGTTGGCTCATCCACCAGGATGAGTGTCGGGTCGGTCATCATGGTGCGGGAAAGCTCCACCATGCGCTGCTGGCCACCTGAAAGTTGACCAGCCTGTTGCTTTCGTTTTTCTTTTAGAACCGGAAACCGCTCATAATTCTCAGCAATCTTTTGCTTCAATCTCTGCTTGTCCCGCCTGAACGTCCAACCACCTAATTGAATGTTTTCTTCGACCGACATCCAACGGAAGATCCCTGTATGCTGTGGAACATACGAAATGCCAAGGTCGATCAGTTTATAAGTTGGCTGACCATCGACCCTGTGGGTGTCCATATAAATTTCCCCGGCATTAGGTTTTAGAAATCCATAAATTGCCTTTAGCAGAGTTGATTTCCCGACCCCGTTTGCACCCAGGACAGCTGTAATCTTGCCGGTTTCAGCCTGGATATCGATTCCCTGGAGGATGTTTAGATCTTTATAATAGCCGACATAAAGATCGTGTACCTCAAGCATTTTTCACCTCCTCTTCCTCCTTACCCAAGTAGGCTTCGATTACTACAGGATCATTTTTAACCTCTGCCGGATCACCATCCGCGATAACCGCGCCAAAATTGAGCACCACCAGCCTTGCACTCAGGGCGAAGATAGAATCCATATCATGGCTGATGAGAATTATAGCCTTTCCCTCTGCGTGTACTTTGTTAATATAACTGTAAATCGACTCCTGGAGTTTGGGATGCACGCCCGCGAAAGGTTCGTCGAGGATGATTATCTGTGGATCTAGCATTAGTAGCCTGCCCAATTCAAGCAATTTCTGCTGCCCACCAGAGAGACCGCGACCCAATTCGTTGGCCAAGTGCTCCACGGTCAGAAATTCAAGAATTTCATACGCCTTTTGCTCCGCCTTACGGCGATTTGCACCGGGATGAATGGCTAACGCTGGAACAAGCATGTTTTCCATGACCGTCATCCGCCGGAAAGCACGCGTCACCTGAAACGTCCTTCCTAAGCCGCGTCTTGCGATTTGATATGGAGGTAGTTTGTCGACTCGTTCATTATTAAGCCAGACTTGCCCTTGCGTAGGCTTGTATACCCCGTCAATAATATTCGTTAAAGTCGTCTTGCCGGCGCCGTTAGGTCCTATCAGCCCGACTATTTCTGGTTTATCGATCGATAGTGAAACATGATTGAGCGCTTGCATCCCACCAAAATTCTTGACGACATCCCTTACTTCCAATTTCATTCTTCGCTCCTGTGCTCAGAGACAGTTTCTTCCACAGATGCAGCCTGACGTTTTGAAACAGTCTCTTTTAGTGCGTCTCGACGGGTTAGGCGCTGAATGACAGGATAGATCAACCCATTTTGCCAGAAGCGCAGGGTGACCATTAATAGCAGCCCAAACCCGACCATTCGCCAGGCATTTGTCTGAATCGCGTTCTCTGTGAGGGTAAAACCAAGATTCTCCAGGGTCGGCGCAATTGCATCAATCCTGGGCATCAGCGCTGCGGGAATAGGGATCTTCTGGAGCCACTCCAGTGAGAAGTGAATGAATATCGCGCCTAAAGTTGCACCGATGAGACTCTCGATACCTCCGATCACAGCCATGGCGATCACCAGGCTCATGCGGCCAATGACCAATTCGCTGGGCGCGATAAACCCGATGAAATGATGGTCCACTGCTCCAGCAAGACCGGCTAACATGGAAGTGACCACAAAAGCCATAATTTTATATCGCACAACGTTAACACCCATTGCAGCCGCGGCTTCTTCATCTTCGCGGATCGAGCGAAAGAATAGACCGAAGTGGGAATTGGCCAAGGCATACATAAATGCAAGTGAACCCAGGAGTAAACCAAGAAACAGGTAGTAGTAGGGTATGTAGGATGTAGTCTCGATTAATGGGTCAAGATACAATCCCATCGGGCCACCGGTCAGATCCAATTCAGCGTTGATCGCCAGGCGTACGATTTCTGCAAATGCAATCGTGAACAAAGCCAGATAAGTTTTTCGTAAGCGGAGACATAGTATGCCGATAAACAGTCCTACCAGCCCGGCCAACAACGTTCCTACAATTATGCCAGAAAGAGGCGACCATCCTAAATCGCGACCTAAAATACCACTGAAATACGCTGCAATGGCCATAAGAGCGATATGGGCGAAGGAAAACTGACCCGCATAACCCGCCAGCAATGCCCAACTGGATGCTAAAATCGCCCAGAAGTAGGCTTGGGTTGCGACAAATAGCCAATACTGTTTATCTCTCAGAAGCAAAGGCAGTGCCAGCGTAATCCCAATACCTGCTGCGATCAGAACCCACTGAAGAGGTAAGCGCTTCATAACTCCCTTCCAAATAGCCCAGTAGGTTTAATCAAAAGCACCAGGGCAAAGATCAACAAGCCAATCGCGTCTTTATATGCTAACGCTCTGCCGGGGTCTGGAATTAATCCCGCGCCTAAGGATTCGACGACACCAATGATGAGACCGCCCAGGACAGCACCAGGCATGGATCCCATGCCCACCTAACACGATAACCACAAAAGCCTTGCTGGAAGCAGGTGCACCTACCCAGGGAACCCAAGAAAAAACCGCCACGAGAACCGCGCCGGACAATCCCGCTAACAGGGTTCCAAGGGCAAAAGCCAGGGTGTTCATTTTCAGGGGGTTTATGCCAACCACAGCTGCTGCCTGTCGGTCCTGGCTGACAGCCTGTAATCCGCGTCCAATCCAGGTGCGAGCCATAAAGATGATAGTCCCTCCGATAAGAAAAACTGCGGTAAGGCCCGCGATCAAGCGATTTCCGCTGAGTGGGACGCCCCATATTTTCATCGTTGAAGCTGTTGTAATGAGGTATTCTAAGTTTATTTCGGGTAAGTCAAAAAACCGCGGTACTTTCTTGGGAAAAGGGCCCACGATGGCAATCATCAGGAACTGCAGGAAAAATGCCAGTCCAAAAGTTATCAGGATAGCGTATTCTGCGGGTCGTTCGATTTCGCCCTTGGCTAAGGGCTGCAAGAGTAAACGTTCAGCGATAAAGCCGATAATAAAGGTAACAAGTCCAGCTACAATGACAGCAAAGTATGGATTTAAATTCGTAAACTTTTGTAATACGAAGTAAACCACATAGCCGCCAATCATGTAAAACTCACCATGCGCGAAGCTGACGATGCCCAAAACGGAGAAAATCAAGGTCAGTCCCAAGGCCATCAAAGCATAAATAACGCCAATGAGCAGCCCGTTAAGAAGCAGGTTCAGCAGGTATTGGCCTGTAATATCAACCATGCCTGACTCCTGAGGAAATTATGAAGGTTCTTCATTAATAATTGATAGAATTTGCCTGGTTGGAAGGTGGGTGAATGTGATTGTTAGGCTTTACCCCCTAAAACCTCCTTAACCAGGCAAGTTATGTTTGATATTAAATTTTGAAGAAGGGGCGCCCGAAAACCAGGCGCCCCTCCAACACTTAGGAGTAAATTCTGATTACGGCGTCTCACCAAACGGAATCAGAAGCGTATCGTGGGTTTGGTATTGGGGCGGCCAAACAATGGCAGCATCGTCACCGCTCTGTCCTTCTTCGAAGTACTGCAAGAAGAGCACGGCCACGTCAGGCCATTGGTGCCACATCCAATCTGGTTGGTCGTCGGGAACAGGATTCTGGGTCCCGTATGGGAAGTGATAGCGACCCTGAGCCAGGACGATGTCAGTGGCTTCCAGCGCAGCGATAATGGCGTCAGGATCCAGCGAGCCAGCGTTTTCAATGGCATTGGCCATAATCATCATGGAGTCATATGCCTCGAGAGCGTAAGATTCAGGGAAGCGATCAAATTTCTTTCTGTATTCTTCCTCAAAAGCTTTGGTGACGTCATTGGCCAGGGCCGGTACCAGACCGACTTTTCGGAAGGAGCAGTAATTACCATCGGGCACATTGGTCCAAAATTCTTCGGAATTGATCGCCACCTGGTTGGCGATGCAGATGGTATCCTCGTTGGGCATCAGGCCCGCTTCAGCCGCTTGCTGCTCAAAGTTGTACGAGGTTTCGCCTGTCAGCAGCACCAAAACGGCTTCAGGGGTTTGCCCTGCCTGGATTCGGGCTATTACAGGGGCAAAATCTTGCGTGCCAATATCAGCGGAGTAGGTTTCGGATTCGATACCTTTTTCTGCAAGTCGTTCGGTAGTCGACTCAGCCGCAGGGATTCCGTAATCGCTGTTTTCAGTGACTATGACCACATACTCAAGCCCCAGGGCTTCTAGATAGTTGGCGTCAACCTGGGCTACGATGGATGATGAAGGCGCAATGCGGAAGACTTCCTCATATCCGACACCGGTGATGGTGTCGTTCCAGGTTTCGGCAAACACTACGGGAACATGGTATTTATGGGCCACTTCCTTCATCGCCACGCCGGCAGAACTGTGGTACTCACCGACTACGCCGGCCACGCATTCCTGTGTGATCAGGTATTCCATGGCTGCCGTGCCGCGCTCTGGGAGACTGGCTGTGTCGTAAAAGATCACGTCCACATCTTTACCGAGGATGCCGCCAGCTTCGTTAAGCTCGGCTACGGCGATATTGATGGCATGCTGCATTGCCAAACCACCAACTACTGAACCAGGTGCGGATTGGGGAACTGTGGCACCAATTTTGATCGTTTCAAGATCATCAGCACTCATCGGAGCGCAACGACCGGGAACGGGCGTGGCTTCGACGATCACTTGTACTTCCTCGGTGACGATGACCTCCTGGGTAACCACCACCTCTTGGGTGACGATAACTTCCTGAGTGACGATTACTGTTTCAATGATAGGCTCAGCTGCACATGCGGCTAAAACCATCGCTGAAACAGCCATAATGAAAACTGTGATATATAACTTCCGGGACATCTGTCTCCCCCTTAGGTAATTCTAAGATTAGGATATTGTTGGGTGATAAGTGATTGATAATCAGTTCATGCACTGCCTCCTCGTCTAAACATCAAACAATAAATGACCTTGATCAACAACCTTTTGACCATCCATGATGACCGTTGGTTGGTAGATCACCATGTCCATGTGAACGGGGCTGAGAACGTCCCCGCCATAGAAGATATTATCGCCGATCGCGATGTGCACATTGCCGCGCGCTTTCTTCTCCTCTTCAAAGTCACCATTGCGACGGCAAGCAGGATTCAGTCCTATGCCGACTTCAGCGATATTATCTGCATTTTTTATCGTCTCAATGATTTTGCGTAGCTCATCAGCTTGAGGGCTTTCACCGCTCACGGAGATAACCCGACCCTTTTCGACCCTGAGGGTGATTGGACTGGCAGGCTGCCCGATGTGGGCAATTGGTCCATCAACCACGATTATGCCCTCCGCGGTGTTGACCCGCGGCATTTGCGAGACCTCCCCATCCGAAAAAGCTGCCTCAGCGCCCGCTTCAAGAGCAAAACCACATTCGACAAACACCCTTTCTCCCCTGATTGGTGCTTCAAGATTGGTGCCCGTTGAGCTTGTGATATGGATATGCTCCTTCTTTTTCCATAGCGCTTCCAGCCGCTTGCCTTCGTCAAGCAGGGCATCGTAATCCGCTAAAGCGCCACCGCTGGTGAAGTTATCTAAATTGCGCATGACCATAGAGATGGTGCGCAGTTTTTTGGCGTTGTACAGGTTCTTCACAACAGCAGAATATGTGGGTGCACCGGAGGCCCCCGTGAGTCCGATCATGCAATCGGCAGCGCTTAATCCTTTTTCTATAATAGGCGTAAGATCATTCATGCGGTCTGTCTGACGAGTGGGCATCATCAATATCGTGAATTCTGCCCCTACTCCGTGAACTACCCCTGCCAGGGCATAAGCCATGCTCATCTCAGTGTGGGGGTCGCAAATGATGGCAACCTGTTCGCCTGGTTTAACCGCTAACAGTCGCCGGACGATCAAATCAGCACTGCGGGTGACGTCGATACTGCGTGAATGCATTTTAAAGATACCTCTTGTCCTCTAGATTACGCCATCTGCTCTGAGCTGCGCGATATGTGAGTCTCTGTAGCCAATCTCATCTCTGAGTATGCTCTCTGTATGCTCTCCCAGTAAAGGGGGAGCGGAACGCAGCTCAGCTGGAGTTTTTGAAAACTTGGCCACCGGTCCCAACTGTTGGATCGTTCCCAAGATTGGGTGCTCAATTTCTTGCACCATCCCCCGGGATATCACCTGTGGATCTGCTAATACCGTAGGGACATCGTTGATCGGACCTATAGGGATATTGTGCTTAACACAAAGGTCAATCCATTCGACTGTTGTGCGCTCCTGAAACAAGTTTTGTAAAATTGGGATCAATGTCTCCCGCTGTTGGACTCGCCCGGCGTTAGTCCGAAAGTGCTCATTTTCCCAAAGGTCAGGCCGGTTAACAATCTCGCAAAAACGGTGGTATTGATTATCTGAACCAATTGCCAGGGCTAAGTGCCCGTTACGGGTTGGGAAAATCTCATAGGGGACGATATTAGGATGAGCGTTGCCGTAACGGTCCGGCGCATTATCGGTTGCAAAATAATTATGGGCGACGTTTATCAGCCAGGCTATCTGGGAATCCAGTAAGGCGATATCAATAAATTGCCCTTCCCCTGTTTGCGTGCGGTAATGAAGCGCAGCCAGGATAGCGTTGATTGCATACAATCCAGCTGTAACATCCACAATCGCGACCCCGACTTTGTAAGGCGGACCTTCTGCCGGGCCAATCAAGGACATGAGCCCCCCTTGAGCCTGGATCATGAAATCAAATCCTGGACGATCCTTGTAGGGGCCTGTCTGTCCATAACCGGTGATGCTGCAATAAATCAACCTTGGATAGTCTGCGGAGAGGGTCTCATAATCAAGCCCCATTCTTTTCAAAGTCCCTGGTTTAAAATTCTCAACCAGTACATCCGCATTAGAAAGCAGTTTTTTTAGAATTCCCTGGCCCTCAGGGTGTTTCAGATTGAGGGTCACGCTCTTCTTATTCCTGTTAACACTCATGAAGTACGCGCTTTGATCCCCGACCCAGGGTGGTCCCCACTGGCGAGATCCGTCTCCAGCACCCGGTTGTTCAACCTTGAGCACCTCTGCCCCCATATCAGCAAGCAGCATAGTGCAATAGGGGCCAGCTAAGATTCGGGATAAATCAATTACCCGCACACCGTTAAGAGCACCTGATTTCAATGTATCTCCCTGTGATTATTATTTAAATCGGATGTTATGCGAAAGCATTTTCCCCGGTCAGGTGGCGACCGATAATCAATTTTTGAATCTGGGTGGTGCCTTCGTAAATGGTTGTAGCCAAAGCATCTCGTAAGTGGCGCTCAACCGGGTATTCGTCCGTATACCCAACCGCGCCGTGGATCTGAATCGCTGCACGTGCCACATTGACTGAAGCTTCGGTAGCCTGCAGCTTGGCCAATGAAGTTTGGTATGTGTTGCGAAGGCCTTTGTTCTTCAGATGACCGGCCTGGAGAACAAGCAAACGGGAGGTCTCGACCTGCACAGCCATGTCGGCCAACATTTCCTGAACAAGTTGGTGCCTGGCCAGCGGTTTGTCAAAGGATTTCCGCTCTTTTGCGTAGGCGATGCTGGCGTCCAGACAAGACTGCGCCAATCCTACACAACCGGCCGCGACACCGTAGCGTCCGTTATCGAGGGCACTCATCGCGATTTTGAAGCCATCCCCCACATCTCCCAATCTCAATTCATCTGGTATGTGGGCGTTGGTAATCGTAAGGTGAGCTGTATGCGCAGCCCGCAACCCGACTTTCCCGTTCACCTTTTCGGCGTTGAATCCCGGTGTGTCTGTTGGCACCAGATAAGCTGTAATGCCTTTGTAGCCTAATGCAGGTTCTGTTTGGCCAAATAACAGGCATAGATCTGCTTCTGTGCCGCTCGATACCCAGGCCTTCTGGCCATTCAGGACCCAGCTTCCGCCTTCGTGGCTTGCAATTAGATTTTGGTTTGTAGCATAAGAACCAGCGGTAAACTCGGTTAATGCAAAGCAGCCAAGCAACTGCCCTTGACCTAAGGCGGGTAAGAATCTTTTCTTTTGTTTAGAAGTACCCCAATCGAGGATCGTTAATGCACATAATGAGTTATGAACAGAGAGAATTGTACGCACGGAAGAGCAGCTTTTGCCAATCTCCTCAAACACCAGCGCCTCGCCAATGAAATCAAGCCCCAATCCACCCCATTCCAGTGGAAGGGTGGGAGTCATCAATCCGGTTGGAGCCAGCGAGTTCAAGATTTCACGCGGGAAAATATCTTCTCTATCATTACGTGCAGCAGCCGGTGAGATATATTCCGCCGAAAAAGCACGTGCCTTATCCTGCGCGGCAAGTTGCTCGCTTGTTAGGTCAAGATTCAATCTGCAAAACTCCTTCCATGTAACCTAATGCCTGTGAGATTTGAGCTGCTGTGTGGCGAACGGACTCAGCCAGCTCTCCGACCAGGCGCTCTTGAGAAATCGAACTTACAGAACCAGTGATGTTGACCGCGGCCACAACGCGGTTGCTGTTATCCCAAATAGGGGCCGCTACCGCACGCAAGCCAATTTCAAGTTCCTCGTCGTTTGTTGCGTACCCTTGTTTTCGCACCAAAGCCAGCTCCGATTCAAGAGCCTGGCGGTCCACAAGACTCTTTGGTGTGCAGGGTTCCCGGGCGACTTGATCCAGGTACTGGCGCAGTTCGGCGGGTGGCAGGTGAGCCAACATCGCTTTTCCCATCGATGCACAATGTGCAGGAAGACGTGAGCCCATCCCTAAAACAACACCAACAATGCCTTGATTACGTACCCGATCTACATAGATGATGTCGGGTCCGTCCAGCACACTTAAACTGACCGTTTCACTGACTTGCTGAGATAACTGTTCAAGATATATGCGGGCAACCTGCCGAACTTCCAGACTGGAAATTGAGGCAAATCCCAGCTGTAGAACTTTCAACCCAGGGCGGTAACGTTTTGTTTCCGGATCGCGGATCAGATATCCAGTGTTTTCGAGCGTGGTTAATATCCGATAGACAGTCGTCTTATTTAAATTTGTAGCTTTTGTGATTTCGGTAAGCGTCAGTGCAGGCGTCTCTCGAGTGTATAGAGAGAGAATGTTTAATCCCCGGAGAAGCGTTTCAAGTGTATATTTTGTTTCAGTCATATGTGCGAAACTCAAGTTGATGGCTCCTTGTGACGTGTTCCACTAGGAGAAACCGGGTTTCGCTAAACGAAACTTAATTATTGTAGCACTTGTCCTGATTTTGGTCAATAAACTATCACACTCGTGTTGCTCCAATGCTCACAATACTGGGTATCGGTGATATAGCTAACTGCTACCCCTGCACTCCGTTCAGGATATAGACTTCACTTTACTAAATAGGATTTGCTGATGAAAGCCGGGAGATAAAAGTTTCAGATACTATTTATTACGTTTCCCACCATCATTTTCATAAATCTGTGCTGTTTGATTCTTATCTTCCAGAATCAGAATTTCTTTGCGATTTGGCTTCCAACGCTTGATTTTCTTTTCATTGGCGCGCGCCTCTTCTTTGGTTTCAAATTCACCTGCCCAAACTAGTTCTACTGGGCGGCGCGGTTTTGTATAGGAACGAGGGATTGAACCAGATTGGTGCTGTTTTATGCGCCTTTTGAGGTCCCCGGTATACCCGGTATAAAATGATCCATCAGCGCATAACAAGATATATACATAATAGGGCATGGTCTTGAAATCATTCCTTAACTCATTAAGTTTGAAGGGGAAGTTCACGTCAACGACCAAACATAATTAGAAGAATGCTTAGGTTACCATAAAGATAGAGTTTGTGGATTCATCGTTGAAGTTAAATATAAAATGTGCCTGAATACGGATACTTTTCCGGTCAGGCATGGATTAATTCGGACAATAAAAGGTATAATAATTCTTCTCGAGCAGCCAAGCGAACCGAATTATAGATGAAAGGATAGTGTGCTTATGCCCTCCGGCAGCCCTCCCGAACAGATCCAACCCACTTCCTTGAACGATTATCTAGAAGTAATGAGCAAAGCTGTCTTCCAATCCGGTATGTCCTGGAAAGTTGTGGAAGCAAAGTGGCCAAGCACGCGGGAAGCCTTCCATAACTTTGATGTCGAGAAAGTAGCCGCACTCGACGATAAAGACATCGATGAATTGACCCAGGATACCCGCGTGATTCGCAATTACCGCAAACTCAATGCGCTCGTCTCCAATGCCCAGAAAATGATCGCACTGGACGATCAATATAAAGGCTTTAAGAACTACCTGCGCTCCCAGGATGACTTTGATACCACACTGACCACCATCCGCAAAGATTTCAAGTTCATGGGGCCGACCGGCATCTATTTCTTTCTCTATGTTGTCGGTGAAGAAGTGCCTCCCCACGAAGAATTTGAGGCGACCTACCGCAAATAAAATGACACTGGGGATAGTTGATATTTAATAATCCACATGTGTGGTATTCCGATTCGATGGAACACACCAATTTACATTTCAGAACACTAAAGCCCCTCCTGTTCGAGGAAAGGCGCATGAAATTATCCAGGCGATTTTAAGCAGATGCCCCACCTGAGATCATTTCCGAACCACTTAAATGGGGAAATTTGTCACTTCAGTGTTACTTAATGAAATGATAATTTGCACGTTCGATACGGTCAAGTAATTCTAGCGTTGCCTAAATAGTGGCATACAATTTAACCGCTGTTTCTTTTTATCCCTTCTTTCACCAGATTCCCAGCTAATCAACATAAAAATCAGATGACTAGTGGACATTCATGTCAAACTGTGCGACAATGTGTGCGTAATGTCCTTTTTTTGTGTGCACATTGTGAATGGTGCTAGATGAGTTATCCTGAAGTCGTTCTACAAGTCTTACTCGAAAATCATCCTGAGCTGTTGGGATTAATCGATTCAGAAACCAATCACCGTCATAGATGGTTATTCTTAAAAAGAGAGGTTAGCATCCCCGATTCTGAAAATCCTGACGGAAGGTGGTATTTAGACCATCTATTCCTTGATCACAAGGGTATTCCAACTTTTGTAGAAGTTAAGGTATCAAACAATGATCAGATACGAAGAGAAGTATTTGGCCAATTATTGGATTATGCAGCAAATGCTCAAAAATATTGGCCCCCTCAAAAAATCAAACAAATCTACCTGGAGTATATTAAAGAAAGTGAAAATAATCCGATAGAATTTCTTTTAGATTTCTTAAATGAAAATGATTCAACAGCATTCAACAGGTATTGGGCAAAAGTAAAACATAATCTTGAAGTAGGATGCATAAGACTTGTCATTTTGGCTGATGAAATCCCCGTCGAGTACTTAGACATTATTGAATATTTAAATAATCAGATGGAACTATCTGAGATTTGGGCAATCCAAATCGCAGATTATATTAGAGAAAACCCCACACTAATGGATGAATTATCAACAATTGAAGCAAAGCTAATAAACAACACTAAGGTAAAGCCAAATTTTGACACCCTCTACCAAATAGCAGAAAGCCAGGCGGGTTATTTTACATCAGCGCAGGTAGAAGAGGCGGGATACACTTATGAGCGTCTTTCTGATCTCACAACACGGGGGCAATTTATTCGAGTACAACGTGGCATCTACCGCCTGGTTCATTATCCTGCTTCACGATTTGAAGACCTTCATATTGCCAGCCTGCGAACGGGCCCTGATTCAGTGGTCTCGCATGAAAGTGCCCTGGCGGTGTACGAACTCTCAGATATCATTCCTACAAAAACCCATATCATAATACCCAGAACCGGATCCCGTCGAAGGGAAGGCATTCAACTTCATACGAATAAACTTGATGATGATGAAATCACCCGGCGAGAGGGTCTTCGCATTACCACAGTGGAGCGCACAATTTCCGATGTCATTATTGGGGGTATTTCTTACCAGCACACTCGTCAGGCGATTCAAGAGGCTCTTCAACGCGGATTGACAACAGAGAGCAAACTTTTCCAACAGGCCGAGAGGCGCAAAGGAAGAGCCGCTAAAGTTATTTTTCAGATTATTGGGGAACAATCCCTGTGAATTACGAATCCAGCAGGGCGTTCAGACAGGCCCTTGAACCGCGTTTAAAAATAGTCCAGAAAAGCCAAAATATTCCTCTGGTTCGTCTGCGAATACAGATCGCTTTTAAACGCTTAATTGTGCGGTAGCAATCTGCCCAACCGGATACTTGGATACTTAAAGGCGGGCTAGCCATGCAGCTACGCTTAGGCCTGCAATCGCGAACAACAAAGGATATCGATTTACTCAATAGAGAGTTAACTGGTAATATCTTCGATTCGCTGGTAGAAACTGCATCAATTGATATAGGAGATTGGTTTACCTTTGAAGTTGGGCAAACCAGCGATGCCCCAGAAGATGAATTTGGTGGTCACCGTTTTCAAGTTGTCTGTCGGTTAGATGGGCGAGTTTTCGAAAAGTTTCATGTGGATGTTGGTTTAGGAGATCTAATGGTGGGTGATTATGATTGCTTGCGATTTGATCCCATACTTGAATTTGCAGGCATAGCTTCAGCAGAAATACCTTGCTATCCAATTCCTCAACAGATAGCTGAAAAGCTGCATGCCCTAACACGCGAATACGCATCTGGTAGCAGTACACGAGGGAAAGATTTGGTTGATATTTTACTACTGGCAAGTTTAGGCAGCATTGATGGAGTTTTACTATCAAGGTCGGTCGATTCTACATTTGCAGTACGAACTACACATCCTGTTCCACAAAAGATGCCTTCTTTATCAAATACACTTCGCCGTGAGTATGTCCGTTTGGCAAGGGAGCTGGGTTTGGCATTTGAGGATTTTGATACCGCTGAGGAGGCTCTGGCAGACTTTGCCAACCCCATTTTTCGAAGCAATGATCCCGGTATGTGGAATGCCGATAATTGGTCATGGGATTCGAACCGCTCAAACTCCAATTTAACTGAACATGGATAAATTTCTATGCCCAATTTTTCTACTTTCCCTTTGGAATCAAATCTGAAGAGAGTCAAAAAACCGCTCAAGATTAACTTTGAACGGTTCGAGTTGTGCCGAAGGTGGGAATCGAACCCACACTCCCAAGGGAACACGAGTTTGAGTCGTGCGCGTCTGCCAGTTCCGCCACTTCGGCTTCCTGAAAATTTACTTGCCTGGGTAGTATAACTAAATATATAATGGGGGTCAAGACAGAGGAGGCTGGTATGTATTTCCAAACCGAACAAATCAAATTGCGGCCTTTTGAGCCAGAAGATGTGTCAGCTTTGAAGGCCTATCTTAATCACCCGAAATTAGGCGGTCGACGCTATATTCCAGGTGGCTTCCCCGAAGAAGTGCCGCTTTCGAGTCGTCAGATTGAAGGGATTCTCAAAAAGTGGGATGAAGAAAAAAGAGAAGCTCATTTGGGCATCGAACTGACGGATAAACATGAATTAATCGGGCATGCCGAGTTTAAGTGGTCCTGGGATCCCATGGTGCCCTGGATGTCTGTCGTTGTTGCCCGCCCTTACCAGCATCGTGGATACGGCACCCAGGTCGCCCAGCTGATTATGGGCTACCTTTTTGAGAACACACCCGCCCACAGCATCTCGGGTTGGATGGCGGATTGGAACAAAGCCGGTAGATCTTTCTCCCGCAAGTTGAGCTTCAAAGAGAGCGGTCGCCCCAGGCGTGAAGGCTTTCGTGAAGGCGCTTATTTTGATGGTGTCATGGTCGATATACTTAGAACGGAATTCCAGGCAGCAGGAGGAATGAGTTATGCCACTCGAAGGTGAAATAGTTATCCTGCGTGAAGAGCAGCCAGAGGATATGCCGCTGCTGACGGCCTTGCGCAACGACCTGGAGACCCAGGCCTGGAGCAAGACCCTGCCGCCAGATTATACGGACACTATGCACATGAAGCGTTTCCAGGACAGGGAGTATTCACACGATCCCCTGGAAGGCCGCTTCATCATGATCGCTCGCGCCTCTGGAGAATTTGTAGGATCGATCAGCTACACCGGTTTGAAGCCCCGCTGGTCAGCGACAATCGGTTTGATGCTGGAGAAGAAGTTCTGGGGAACAGGGCTGGCGTTTGATGCGCAAGAAACTCTGCTCAAGTTCTTGTTTATGGAACTGGGTTTAAGGGTGATCCGACTTTTCACCAACAGTGGGAACCCACGCGCGGTGGGGCTTGCTGAAAAGGCGGGATTCAAGATCGCTGCCCGCCAACGACAGGCAATTTTCAAGAATGGAGAGGTCTTCGACAATCTCATCATGGACTTACTAAGAGAGGAATATTTTAGTCACCACCCACAGTTGGTGGACAATCTTCCTCCGCTCTCGTAAAAGGAATGCAATGCATTTAGGCATCATTGGATTACCGCAATCAGGTAAGACGACAATTTTTAATGTCTTGACCCGCGGCGATCAGCCAGTTGTGACCCGCGGCGGGCGGTTTGAGGTCCATACAGCAGTCATTGATGTCCCGGACCCCCGCCTGGAACAGCTCTCCGCGCATTTTATGCCGCATAAGACGGTCTATGCCAAGGTAACATATGCGGATATCGCTGGTTTAGGCAGCGGTGCAGGGGTTGAAATTGCCGGTGAAATACTTAACCATCTAGCTCAAACGGATGGTTTTATCCACGTGGTGCGTTGTTTCGAGAATCCCGAAGTTCCTCACCCTTCTGGCGCCGTTGATCCACTGCGGGATATCCAGACCATGGATGCCGAGCTGCTGCTGAACGATTTGATCGCCATTGAAAGGAAACTGGAGCGCTTAACTGACGAGCGTCTCAAGGGTGGCAGCCGCGATAAAACCCAGGTTGAATATGAAATCAACCTGTTCGAGCGCATGGGGGCCTTCCTGGCAGAGGAAAAGCCTTTACGAGATATGCCCTTTACCCCGGATGAAGAGCGAGTGCTGGTTGGTTATGGATTATTAACCCGCAAACCGGTATCAGTGCTTTTGAATTTGGGGGATGGGCAAACCCCGCCAGAGATAGATTATTCGCATTCTCACTGCACAGTTGCCTCGATCCAGGGCAAGTTGGAAATGGAGATCGCCCAGCTGCCGGTTTCTGAAGCGCAGGTGTTCTTGGATGAGTACGGTATCACTGAACCCGGGTTGGACAAAGT